>Ga0116172_10000367_pt1 | contig 47205 bp, 30 predicted proteins | sample AD_UKC083_MetaG_FD_89799 | JGI IMG/M metagenome (GOLD analysis project Ga0116172, IMG submission 89799) | Active sludge microbial communities of municipal wastewater-treating anaerobic digesters from USA - AD_UKC083_MetaG | ecosystem: Engineered > Bioreactor > Anaerobic > Digestate | place: USA... | reverse complement strand
GTTTCAATACCCAAGGACAACGGTGTTACGTCCAGTAACAATACATCCTTTACATCACCTGACAATACACCACCTTGAATAGCAGCACCGATAGCTACCACTTCATCAGGATTCACACCCTTTGAAGGAGCTTTTCCGAAGAATTTTTCAACGGCAGCCTGTATGGCAGGAATACGGGTTGAACCACCCACCAGGATGATTTCATCTATGTCCTTGGTTGATAATCCTGCGTTTTTCAAAGCAGTACGAGCCGGCTCGATGGTTCGCTGTACCAAATCGTCAGTCAACTGCTCAAATTTTGCACGTGTTAAGGTGCGTACCAGGTGGCGGGGAATTCCGTCAACCGGCATGATATACGGCAAGTTGATTTCAGAAGATGTGGTATTGGAAAGTTCGATTTTAGCTTTTTCGGCAGCTTCTTTCAGACGTTGCAATGCCATCGGGTCTTTACTTAAATCAATGTTGCTGTTTTCGTTCTTGAACTCTTGTACCAGCCATTCGATGATTCTTTGGTCGAAGTCATCGCCCCCTAAGTGCGTATCACCATCAGTTGCTTTTACTTCAAATACACCATCACCCAACTCCAATACGGAAACGTCGTGTGTACCACCACCGCAGTCGAACACCACGATTTTCATGTCTTTATTAGCCTTGTCTAAACCATAAGCCAATGCAGCAGCAGTAGGCTTGTTGATGATGCGGCGTACATTCAGACCGGCAATTTCACCGGCTTCTTTGGTAGCCTGACGTTGAGAGTCGTTGAAGTAAGCAGGAACGGTAATTACTGCGTCCGTAACTTCTCTTCCAAGATATTCTTCGGCTGTTTTCTTCATTTTCTGAAGAATGATGGCGGATATTTCCTGTGGTGTATAAAGCCTTCCGTCAATGTCAACACGTGGTACGTTATTCTCGCCTTTTACTACTTTAAAAGGTACACGTTTCACTTCTTTTGCCAACCTGTCATAGGTTTCACCCATAAAACGCTTGATGGATGATACTGTGTTAACCGGGTTGGTAATAGCCTGACGTTTTGCAGGATCACCTACTTTGCGTTCTCCTCCTTCTACAAAGCCAATAACCGAAGGGGTTGTTCTTTTTCCTTCGTTGTTTGTGATAACTATTGGTTCGTTACCTTCCATCACGGAAACACAAGAGTTTGTGGTTCCTAAGTCAATTCCAATTATTTTTCCCATGTCGTTGTTTAATATAATTTGTTAGTTTCTATTTTTATTAAAATTTAAAATCGTCTGAATTGTAATTATTTTTAATTCAGACGACTCCCATTTTACAAAGCATATGCCATGCGGATAAAAACAAAAATGACTGACAAATTTGCAGGTTTTTATGACAGGGAAGGAAATTTTACTGATTAAAATGGTAGAGAAATATTACTGTCACGTCGAAAGCAGGTTTCGGACTGTCTTTGATTTCAAGTGTTGCGTTGATTTCTGCTTTGGAAATTCCCCGTAAATTAACCAATGATTTAAGTTTGCAGCGAACCCTGACTTCACTGTTAACCGTTACTGCCTGACCAAACTTCAATTTTTCTATGCCGTAATTTACGGTAAGCTTCGAATTTTGCACATCCACAATTTGTTCCCATAAGTAGGGAAGTATAGATAAGAGCAAATAACCGTGAGCGATGGTAGCCTTGAAAGGACTTTCGGTTTTGCAGCGTTCCTCATCGATGTGTATCCACTGATGATCCAGGGTAGCATCTGCAAAAAGATTGATTTGCTGCTGGGTAATTTTTAAATAATCTGATACTCCGATTTCTTTTCCGATAAATTTTTCTAAATCGGCATGACTTCTAATAGGGATGGGATTCATTGATAATATTTTTTAGTTACGATGATAAATTGTGTTGCACATTTTATTTTAATGTGTGCAAAATTAAATCAAATAATTATTTCTCACAAATTTTTAAGATTAAATAGCTACTCACAAGTTAATAGTTATTTGTGAGATCAACTCTAAATATCTATTTTTGCTGAAAATTACATGCATGAAATTTAAAAGGATATTACTAAAACTCAGTGGAGAGTCCCTGGCGGCAGAGAAGGGACATGGTATTGACGAAGGTCGTTTGTCCGAATATGCCCGCCAGATAGCAGAAATTGCAACTGCCGGTGTACAGATTGGCATCGTGATCGGCGGTGGCAATATTTTTAGGGGATTGGGTGGTGTTGCCAAAGGTTTCGACCGGGTACTCGGCGATCAGATGGGGATGCTGGCGACCGTTATCAACGGATTGGCTGTTCATTCGGCATTGCAAAGCGCAGGTGTTCGGTCACGCTTGTTTACTGCCGTACGCATGGAACCCATAGGAGAGTTGTATAGCAAGCAAAAGGCTGTAGCAGCACTCGAGAATGGTGAAATTGCTATTTTGGCAGGAGGCACAGGAAATCCCTTCTTTACTACAGATACCGCTTCATCACTCAGAGCCATTGAAATAGGGGCTGATGTGATGCTGAAAGGTACGCGTGTGAATGGTGTCTATACGGCAGACCCGGAGAAAGACCCGACTGCCACGAAATTCGATGAAATCACTTTTGATGAAATTTACAGCAGGAATTTGAAAGTGATGGATTTGACAACCATAACGATGTGCAGGGAAAACAATTTACCGGTTTATGTTTTTGATATGGATACTCCGGGTAATTTGAAAAAGGTAATGATGGGAGAAAAAATTGGGACTTTAGTTTATTATGCGAGGTAAATATTTAAAAATCAGCATATTATGGTACAGGAATTTAAAAAAGTATTGGATCAGGCGGAAGAGAGCATGGAAGCCGCTTTGATGTATTTGGAAGAAACCTTTGCACTGATACGTGCAGGGAAGGCAAACCCTCGTATTTTAGATGGTATCAGGGTGGATTATTATGGCTCGCAAGTTCCCCTCTCAAACGTTTCCACCATAACCACACCGGATGCAAAAACCATTACCATCCAGCCTTGGGAGAAAAATATGATCACGGTGATTGAGAGAGCCATTCAAAATTCCAATGTTGGAATTACTCCCATGAACAATGGAGAGATCATTCGTTTGAACATCCCACCTTTAACCGAAGAAAGGCGTGTACAGTTAACCAAACAAGTGAGGGGAGAAGGTGAAGAGGCTAAGATTTCCATCCGCAATGCCCGCCGTGATGCCATTGAAAGATTCAAAAAAATGATGAAAGACGGATTGTCGGAAGATATCTCGAAAGATGGCGAGAATGAAGCCCAAAAACTTCACGACAAATATGTAAAGAAATTAGAGGAAATGGTCTCTGCCAAGGAAAATGAGATCATGACGGTTTAGCTTTCTCTTTGTAGCCTAACTGGGGCTTTCTCAAAAGTAAATATTTGAAGTATGTGACTGAGCCCGAATATCGAAAGTAACGCAGCAGTTGGGCACTTATGAGACACCGCCTATTTGATCAGCATGGCATCCCCATAAGCACCAAATCTGTATTTTTCTTTGATGGCTACCTCATAAGCATTCATGATGTGGTCATAGTCACCAAAGGCTGTGGCCATCATCAGCAAAGTAGAGTAGGGTAGGTGAAAATTCGTAATCAAGGCATTAGCAGTGGTAAACTCATAAGGAGGAAATATAAATTTATTGGTCCATCCTTCGAATTCTTTGATTTTTCCTTCCGTACCGACTACCGAAGTGAGTGCGCGCATCACCGTTGAACCAACGGCACAAATATTTCTGCCTTCATCATGTGCTTTATTTACAATTTCAGCGGTTTCAGCAGTGATGATTAATTCTTCAGAATCCATTTTATGCTTCGTCAGGTCCTCTACATCTATGTCTCTAAAATTGCCCAAGCTCATGTGTGAAGTTATGAATGCAGTTTGTATGCTCTTGATTTCCATGCGTTTCATCAGTTCGCGACTGAAGTGAATGCCGGCTGCAGGAACTGCTACAGCTCCTTCATGTCTGGCAAAGATGGTTTGGAAACGTTCTTCGTCATCCGGTTCTGCCGGTCGGTGAATTTCTTTCGGTAAGGGAGTTTCACCTAAAGTATATAGTGTTTTTTTAAATTCTTCGTGCGTTCCGTCAAATAAGAAACGAAGTGTCCTGCCGCGGGAGGTAGTGTTATCAATTACCTCTGCGACCAAAGATTCGTCTTCCCCAAAGTACAATTTATTGCCGATTCGAATTTTTCTTGCGGGCTCCACCAATACGTCCCAAAGGCGCATTTCCCGGTTTAATTCACGCAATAAAAAAACTTCAATATTGGCACCTGTTTTTTCCTTATTTCCAAAAAGTCTGGCAGGAAAAACTTTGGTATCGTTGAAGATAAACAAGTCGTTTTCTTGGAAGTAGTCCAATACATCTTTGAAGATGCGATGTTCGATATCTCCCGTTTCTCGGTTGACAACCATCAATCTGGATTCATCACGATGATGTGCTGGGTACTGAGCAATCAATTCTTCCGGCAATTTGAACTTGAATTTTGATAATTTCATACGTTTCCGAACAGTTTTCATAAACAATAATTTTAACAACAACGCACTTATTGCGAATTTATTTTCTCAATAAGTTCAAGTACTTCAGTAATTTCCATACAGTCGCTTAATCTGACATCTCCGATTCCTGTTCTTTCAAGAGCGGCTAAGTGCGCTCCGCTTTTTAAAGCCAGACCTATGTCTCTTGCTAAAGCCCTGATATAAGTGCCTTTGCTGCACACAATCCTAATTGTTAAATAGGGCGGTGCAAATTTAAGCATTTCCATCTCATCAATCAACAACAACTTGGGTTTTAATTTTATTTTCTCTCCTTCACGTGCATACTCATAAGCCCGTTTTCCTTTCACTTTTACTGCCGAATACACAGGAGGAATTTGCCAAAGCTCTCCTGTGAATTGGGGAATTATTTCTTTAAGTAACTCATCATCAATATGTTCTGTTGGATAAGTTGCATCAATGGGCAGTTCTTTATCGAAAGAAGGAGTTGTAGCCCCTAACTCAAGCGTTGCAATATATTCTTTTTTTTGATATTGGAATTTTTCAATTTGTTTGGTGGCTTTTCCAGTACAAATGATCATGACTCCCGTAGCCAGAGGATCCAATGTTCCGGCATGCCCCACCTTAATATTCTTTAGATTGAATGTCTTTTTGATCTTCCAGCGGATGCGATTGACCACGTCAAACGATGTCCAATGAAGCGGTTTGTTGACAAATAGAACTTCTCCCTCACAAAAATTCATCAGTATATTTAAATTTTGAATCCCTTCAGATTAACATCAAAATCATGAAAATGATTGCATTTGTTATTGTCGAGGATGTAAATAAAATATTTGTTGATTTTTTAAGCAAGTCGCTAAAATACTAAATACAAATGAATTACACAATACTTAGATCTCTCCCCAAGAGCAATAAAACAATGATCAATCCCCCAACTACTATGCGGTAATAGCCAAATGCCTTGAATCCGTATTTTGTTAAAAATCCAATGAAAAATTTAATGGCAGCCATGGCTACGATGAAAGCAACCACATTGCCTATCAGCAGCGTAACAAGGTTGTCTGTGAGCATGGTTGCGGATGCTGGATCTAGAACTAATTTAAGCAATTTGTACCCTGCGGCAGCCGCCATGGTCGGCACTGCCAAGAAAAATGAAAATTCTGCTGCATTTTTTCTGCTTAATTTGGTGGACATCCCTCCTACAATTGTTGCCATCGAACGGGAAACGCCGGGAATCATGGCTATACACTGAAAGAAACCTATTTTTAAGGCTCGCTTCCAATCGATTTCCTGGTTGTCGTCTGTTGCAGCAAATAATTTATCGACAAAGAGCATAAATACCCCACCTATCACCAACATAACAGCGACCACCCAAACATTCTCCAATAAATTGTCAATATAATCTGCTGCTAACAAGCCAATTACTGCTGCCAACAGAAATGCTATCAACAGTTTCCAGTAAAAATCCCAGGATTGAAAAAATCGTTTCCAATACAAGACAATCACTGATAAGATGGCTCCAAATTGAATGTTAACCGTAAAAGCTTTCAGAAAATCAGAGTTTTCCATCCCCAATAAATTTTGGGTGATGATCATGTGTCCGGTAGAAGAAACAGGTAAAAACTCAGTAAGCCCTTCAACTATGGCTATGACAATGGTTTCAAACAGACTCATTTAGATTTCTTTTTAAATAGGATGGCAAAAATAATGAATAGAAAACCAAAAAATGAGATCATAGGTCCAACCGTGATGCGGCGGGTACTGAAAATATCAGGATTAAATTCGTCAACTGTGGTGGAACCTGTCATCAGCAAAAAACCGATGACGATGATGACAACCCCTACGGCTATTAATATCAAGTTGATTTTATCAAGCGTGAATTTCTTTTTTTCTTCCATAAGATAGGTAGTTTATAATGTAGCTATAATGTATATTTTGTAATTGTTTTATTGCTGATGATTAAGCTAAATAAATTTCGTTGGTCTGCATTCTTAAGTATCTTCCGACTGCAAAATAAGAGGAAAGGGCAGTCAGGATGATGCCCAGCAGCACAATGATTACCGATGTTTCAACCAGCGTTTTAATTTCGATGGCCAGCAAATTTAAACCGGTGTTACTTCTGATGTATAGCAACAGCACAGCAAGCATGGCAATCGAAATCAGGGAAGCTAACAGTCCGTTGGTTATACCGCGAATGACGTAAGGTTTGCGGATAAACCAGGGCGTTGCGCCTACCAACTTCATCGTATTGATTAAAAACCGGTTGGAATAAACGGATACCCGTATGGTGTTGTTCAGCAGGGTGATGGATATCAGCATCAGGATGGTGGCAATGACCAACAGGACAAAACTGATGCGTGTGATATTGTCGTTCACTAAAGTCACCATGTCTTTTTGATAAGCTACCCGGTCAATGTCTTCGTACATTTTCAATTTTGATTCAAAGACTTCCACACTGTCTTTGTTGGCATAGTCTGCATTTAGTTTGACCTCAAAAGATGCCATCAGCGGATTATAACCCAGGAATTTCTCCGGATCTTCGCCCATGGTGCGGATGTGTTCTTTCAGCGCATCTTCTTTGGAAATGTAATCGAAAGATTTTACAAATTTGGAATTTTGCAGATATCGTTCAATTCTTGAGGTGTTTTCCGCAGCAATATTATCTTTTAAAATCAATGAAAGACTGATGTTTTCTTTGATATGCGTGCTAACATCCCGTGCTGCAAAAATCAGCAGCAAAACCAATCCGATTAAAAATAGAACCAAAGACATGCTGACAGTTGCTGTCAGATGCACATTGCCAATACGATATTTTCCTTTATTATTTTTTGAATTCATATGATGAATGTCATTGTTGTGAGTTTTTGCTTGACTTGTATCGCCAAAAAGCAAATGCTAAAATACACAATATTAATAAAACGGAAGAAATCACGGAGATGATATTTCCAATTTTATAGGAGACGGGGTCGAATTTAAACTCAATTTGATAGTCTCCCGGTTTCAACTGCATGGCGCGTAACAGGTAATTGGCACGGAAGTACGGAACTTTTTCACCTTTGATATAAGCATTCCATCCCTTGTCGTAATAAATTTCCGAAAAGACGGCAGTTTGGTCTGTTTGAGCATGGAAATCATAGACCAGGTGATTGGGTTTATAGGAAGACAGGCGGATGTACGCTGTGCTGTCGAGCTGAATGTGTTGAGGCAGCAGAGCTTCAAATTCGCGGTCGGCAACCAACTCGGTTTTGGTGTCAATAGTCCCCAACATCATCATTTCTTCGTCAGCGTCTTCAGCAAGGTGAATATTTTGCACTAACCAGGCATTACCATTGGCGTAGGGGTTAGTCAATGGCATGTTATCGGGATTGATGATGATGTATTTCAAATTCAACATATTCAGCACCCCCAAGGTTTGCGTCAATGAATCAAATTGCTCGTAGCTTCTTATCTTAGATAGCTTTTCTAATTCAGTAGAGATGTGTATGTTGATCAACTCCTGATACCTCCGCAATTTGGCGGCATGATATCCACCAATATTTTTGTGGAAATACGAAGGAGAAGCATCGTTGAATATATTGACCGATAAGTTAACGATGCGAAACTCACCTTTATCTTGAAGGATGTATTTATCAGCTTCCGAGGGTTTGATCACGGTGTTGATTGTTCTTTTTCTGCCGAAATTATCATCATTCAGATAGCGTTTTGCCACAGGCACCAAATCAAGTAAAAGTAAGACACCCATAAAAGCCAAGGCAAGGTTTTGTTTCAATTTATTGTTGATATACAGCCAGATAACGCCTGCAGTGGCTATTATAAAAATGAACGATCGAAAAGCATCGGTTTGCAGCATGGCTTTCCGGTCAGCAGTCAGCGTATCCGCAAGGAAAGAAAAGTCCGTTTGGTAGGCATTGGAAAATTGCTGTACAAGATAAGCATCCGATTCAGCACTGAAACTTCCTGCCAGAGATGGTATGATGGCAAAAATCAAAGAGATGCCTCCGGTAATTGCTGTACCTATCAACAGAGGCTTGGTCAAACTTTTCTTATCAATATTCGGATTAAAGAATTCTTTCAATGCCAGTATGGCAATCAAAGTGATGCCGAAGCCGGCTGCCACCAAAGTCATGGATACCGCGCGGAACTTATTGTAGAGTGGGAAATAATCGATGAATAAATCCGTAAACCATTGAAAATTCTTTCCCCATGACAGTAAGACGGTCAGCACGATCATCGGCGCCAACCACCACAGAATACGCTTATCAACCACGAACAAGCCAATCACAAACAGCAAGATTACAATAGCCCCCAAATACACCGGACCGGAAGTACCGGGCTGTGTGCCCCAATAGGTAGGGAACCTCATGCCATCCATCAGTTTTTTCGTGTTTGCTTGTCCGAAGCGTTCTGCAAAAGCTTTTCCGGTATGGCTGTCAACCCCTAATTTACTGCCGCTGGCGCTCCCTTTGAAATTTGGGATAAGCAAAGTCATGGTTTCATCCACGCCATAGCTCCATTGGGTGATGTAATCGCGGTCTAAGCCTTCTTGGGAACTTTGGGCATCAATGGTCAGTCCGGTTGATTTGCCACGCATGGTATAATTTGCATATTCGCCGGTGGTAATCAAGTTAGTAGCATTCATCCCTATCGCCAATAATGCAGCCGCTATCGCCAATCCGGCGGATTGTAAAAATGATTTGATTTGTTGCTCGCGCAGGCTGTAAACAAACTCTACAATTCCGAATATCAAAATGATAATCAGTGTGTAATACAGTATCTGAACGTGATTGGCACGAATGGCCAGGCTGAGGAAGAAGGCAGTGAGCAAACTTCCTGTAATTTTATTTTGTCTGAAGGTGACGAAGACGCTGCCTATCAGCGGAGCCATATAAGCGATGGCTACGACTTTGTTGTTGTGTCCGGCGCCGATGATGATGAAATTATAGGATGCAAATGTAAAAGCGATTGATCCTATGATGGCAAGCCAGGGGTTGAGCCTGAAATTCAGCATTAGGATGTAAAAGCAGACAAAGTATAAAATCACCATAAAAACAGTGACGGGGAAAAGCCTGAGCACATCTTCCACATACTTCAATACATTATAAGGATGCTGCACGGAAATCTGATAAGCAGGCATGCCGCCGAACATGGAGTTGGTCCAAAGCGTTACATCATCATGGGTTTCATTGTAATCCACTATCTCTTTAGCCATATACATCCAGCTTTCTGAATCGTGACCAAGTAATTGTTTGCCTTCCAATACCGGCTTCATATAAATGAAAGCGATGATGATGAATAAACAGATGGCAACGAAATGAGGAATTAGTTTTTTTAAATGTCTTTTACGCATGGACAAAGGGTATTTTTAAATATACAACAGAAAATCAACACAAAAGTACATTAAATAATCTGAAATCACATCCTGTCATTGAGTTTTTAGCTCAATATGGAATTTATATTTTTCAAAAAAATACTTACTTTTGTGATTTGCAAGTCAATCAGGTATTTGGATTTTCAGAAGGGGGGGTAGGGTGATGAAATGCTGAGAGATGATTGTGTGACTGAAAACTCCTAAGATGACAAAGCGTTTTAAACAAATAAACAGTATGCAACTGAACGAAGAAAGAATACAAAATATCCGAGATGATTTTCCTATTTTGAAAGAAACTGTTTACGGCAAGCCATTGATTTATTTTGATAATGCTGCCACAACTCATAAGCCCGTTAGTGTGTTGCACAAAATAGAGTTTGCGTACAATCACTTGAATGCCAATATACACAGAGGTACTCATTATTTGAGTCAGAAGGCAACGGAAGCACACGAGGGAGCACGCAATGATATTGCCCAATTTATTGGTGCCGGAAAAAGAGAAGAGATTATTTTTACACGCGGCACCACCGAATCCATCAATTTAATTGCATTTTCATACGGGGAGGCACTTTGTGATGAGGGTGACGAAATTCTGATTTCAGCGATGGAGCACCACTCGAATATTGTGCCCTGGCAAATGTTGTGTGAACGTAAAAAGATGAGATTGCGCGTGATACCCATTCATAAGAATGGGGAGATTGATTTGGATGCCTATGCAAAATTGTTGAATGATAAAACGAAATTGGTGGCAGTGACCCATGTGTCCAATGTGTTGGGAACTATTAATCCTGTCCGGCAAATGATTGATACGGCGCATCGTAAAAACATCCCTGTCCTGGTTGACGGCGCACAGGCAATTCCACATATTGCCGTTGATGTGCAAGCATTGGATGCGGATTTTTACGTGTTTTCGGGACACAAGGTTTACGGTCCGACCGGCATAGGCATACTTTACGGCAAAGAGCAATGGCTGAATCAATTGCCGCCCTACCAGGGAGGAGGTGAGATGATTGAAAAGGTAAGTTTCGAGAAGACCACTTACAATGAGTTGCCTTTTAAGTTTGAAGCAGGCACCCCCGACTATATTGGCTCGACTGCCTTGGCTGAAGCTTTACGCTATATCGGTGAAATAGGCATGGATGCGATTGTGGCATATGAACATGAACTCACCGCATATGCAATTGAGCTGATGTCGGAAATTTCCGGTATTCAATTTATAGGAACAGCTCATCAGAAAAGTGCTATTATCTCTTTTACAGTCAATGGTATTCATCCTTACGACATGGGTATGTTGCTGGACAAATTGGGTATAGCGGTTCGCACCGGACATCATTGTGCGCAGCCCCTGATGGATTTTTTGGAAATTCCCGGAACCGTGCGGGTGTCGTTTGCATTTTATAATACAAAAAAGGAAATAGATATTTTTGTGGCAGCCCTGAAAAAAGTAGTTGCCATGTTGTCTTAATTCATTAAATATAAACTCATTGTGACTCCTATCAATCAGATACAAGATACCATCATCGAAGATTTTGAACAGTTCGATGACTGGATGGATAAATATGCTTTGATAATTGATTTGGGCAATGCATTAGCGCCCATTGATGAAAAGTACAAGGTACCGCAAAACCTCATCGAGGGTTGTCAGAGTAGGGTTTGGCTCACTGCAGATTTGGATTCGAACGGGAAAGTTGTTTTTAAGGCAGAAAGCGATGCCATATTGGTAAAAGGAATAGTAGCCTTATTGCTACAGGTGTTGTCTGAAAGGACACCCGATGAAATCCTCCATGCCGACTTGTATTTTATCGATAAAATAGGTTTGCGGGAGCACCTTTCACCCACGCGCTCAAATGGCTTGCTGGCTATGATCAAGCAAATGAAGATGTATGCGTTGGCGTATAAGACGAAAGCGGAAATGCAGTAGATAGATGGTTTATTCTATCATATTGTGGAAAAAGTTCTGGACATCTTCGTCCTCTTCAATCTTTTCCAATAACTTCTGAACCTGAGCTTTTTGTTCTTCGTCCAATTCTTTCATGTCATTGGGAATGCGTTCGAATTCTGCGGAGTGAATTTCAAACCCATTTTCTTCCAAATATTTCTGTATGGATGAATAGGATGGAAAATCACCGTATAAAATGATGTCGCCGTCTTCCTCTTCCACTTCATCAACCCCATAATCTATCAGCTCAAATTCCAAATCTTCGAGGGAAATACCTTCTTTGGCAGAAATTTTAAATACGCACTTATGGTCGAATAAAAATTGCAGCGAGCCGGTGGTTCCAAGTGAACCGCCGTAGCGATTGAAATAGCTTCTGATATTGGCTACTGTTCTGGTTGGATTGTCGGTGGCGGTTTCCACGACAATGGCGATTCCGAAAGGACCATAACCTTCATACACCATCTCTTTATAGTCTTCCACGTCTTTCTGGGTAGCTTTTTTGATTGCCCTTTCCACGTTTTCTTTGGGCATATTTTCTTTCTTCGCCTGTTGTATCAACACGCGCAGGCGCGGATTGGTATCGGCATCCGGACCGCCTTCTTTGGCGGCAATGGTGATTTGCTTCCCTAATTTAGTAAATACGCGGGCCATATTACCCCAACGCTTTAGCTTGGTGGCTTTCCTATATTCAAATGCTCTTCCCATGGTGTTGTGATGAATGTGAGTACGTGATTCTTCGGCTACATGAATGAGCCGGTAATATAAAAAAATAAATGTGCAGATTACGGTATGAATCGGCACATTTATTTGTATGATTGGTTGTTATCCGTTTTTCGCTTTTTGCACGATGGCGCTGAATGCTTCCGGATGGTTCATAGCCAAATCGGCCAATACTTTACGGTTGATTTCAATACCTGATTTGTTGAGTGCGCCCATCAATTTTGAATAGGAATATCCTTCCAAACGTGCAGCAGCGTTAATGCGCTGAATCCACAAAGAGCGGAAATTGCGTTTTTTGGTTTTGCGATCGCGATACGCATATTGTAAACCTTTCTCCCAGGTGTTCTTGGCTACTGTCCAAACGTTTTTACGGGCACCTATATAGCCTCTGGTGAGTTTTAAAATTCTTTTTCTTCTTTTACGTGAAGCAACGTGATTAACTGATCTTGACATGATTAAAAATGATTAATGATTGTCAGCGCTCCTTTTGTGGGAAAACTTAAAGCTGAACACTCTGTTTTTTAATTAGAAAATGATTTAAAAGTAAATTGAACAATTATAGACAAAGCATTTGCTTCACGTTTTTTTCATCACTCTTGGCTACCAAGCCAACGTGGGTCAAATTACGCTTTTGTTTTTTTGTCTTTTTCGTCAAAATATGACTTTTAAATGCATGTTTTCTTTTAATTTTTCCTGTTCCGGTAAGGGCGAACCTCTTTTTGGCACCGGAGTTAGTCTTCATTTTCGGCATTTGTTATCTGTTTTATTTTATAATTATTATTAAAAATATTAAGCTTTTCCTTTTTTGGGAGCAATCGTAATAATCATGCGCTTTCCTTCTATCTGAGGCAGTTGTTCGGGCTTGCCCAATTCATCCAACTCATGAGCAAATCGTGCCAACAACGTTTCGCCCTGATCTTTGAAAAGGATGGAACGTCCTTTAAAGAATACATAAGCCCTTACTTTATATCCTTCTTTCAGGAATTCTTTGGCATGTTTGAGCTTAAAATTAAAATCATGATCATCGGTTTGAGGTCCGAAACGAATTTCTTTCACCACAATTTTGGCAGCATTGGCTTTTCTTTCCTTCTCCCGTTTTTTTTGTTGATAAAGAAATTTCTGATAATCAATAACTTTACAAACAGGAGGATCGGCTTTGGCTGTAATCTCCACCAGATCTAATCCTTGCGATTCTGCAATTGCCATTGCGTTCTCATAGGAATAGACACCGGTTTCAACATTATCCCCGACCAATCTTACCTCCGGCACCCCCTTAATTTTTTCATTGATGCGGTTCGGCATTTCTTTTACATATGGTCTTCTACCTCTGGTAGTGAATTGTTTAGCTATTGCTTGTTTCCTCCTTAATTAAAGATTAAATAATGATTTTAATTTTGAATTTTGAGCCGGCAAATATACGAAAAAATTTTTATATACAATCAATATGGTGATTGAAAAATATTTATCTGCATGTTGTAGATTCAAAAAGTACTTTTTGTTCCAATTTGTTTTAATATGTCGAGAAATTTCTCGTACTTTGTAGTAAAGTTTTTTCTTGATATTTATATAATTGATTATCAAATAAATATGTGAGTATGTCTGATGTGAGTAACTTTTTTGTTATTATTTTATAAATGTACAACAAGCTAACAATATCATGAAAAAAAACACATTTATTATTTTACTATTAGTTTTTGTTGTAGGTGGTGTAGTATCTCAACAACAAAATAAAATTTTCGTGGACACAAAACAAGTGTTAGCTCCCGTCAATAAAGATTTTTGGGGAAGTAATTTTTTATACTGGATAGAAGATGATGCTGCGCTTGCAGATGGTAAGTTAGCTCAGTTATTAAAAGAAAATAATTGTCCTGTACTTCGTTATCCGGGAGGCACTGTGGCTGATAATTTTCATTGGAAAACAGCTACATTGGATAATCCTTTTATGTTTCCGTATGAAAGCGGAGAAGCTGAATCTGATTTTGAGGAATTTATGGCGTTTTGCCGGAAAGTAGGTGCTGAGCCGATGTTGGTTGTCAATACGCAATCGTGGTTTCTGGATGGGAAAGTAGAAGAGGGTGCCCGATATGCTGCCGACTGGGTTCAGTATTGTAAAGATAAAGCTTATCAGGTACGTTACTGGGAAATTGGAAATGAAACATACTGGCATCACGTGATGACAGCTCGTGAATATGGAGCTTTGGTTGTTAAATATGCTGAAGCTATGAAAAAAGTAAATCCGGATATTATCATCAGTGCGAACGGTCATTGGGATATCAATATGGTAGGAACAAAAGAGAGAACAGACAAGCAGTTTCTGGCTACATTTTTTGAATCGATAAAAGATGCTGATCAAAAAGAAAAAGCCAGATTGATGAAAGAAGGTAAAGAAAAACTGGCAGAAAAGAAAATTACCACAGGAGATGAAAAATGGTGGGACAACGTGTTGGATGAATGTGGAGAACATATTGATATGATTTCAATTCATTGGTATTTTCATGAAAACAGGTTGTTTGATATAGAGCCGAAACTGAATGAGTTGAAGTCATTTGTTACGGAAAAAATGAATGGAAAACAATATAAGTGGGCGATGACAGAATACAATTGTAATACGGATGATGATGTTCAAAGGTTTGCCGGTTTCGCAGAGGGTATCGGGAAGTTTCTGAATTTCGGATTTGATGTGGCTACTCACTGGCCGATGCGCATTGGTGGTTTGGAACATCGTTCCATGTTTTCTCTGAAGGAAATAAAACCTCAATATCCGTATCAGATTTTCAAACTTTTCGGCAACGAATTGAAGGGTAATATGGTTAAATGCACTTCATTAGAGGATGTTTTTGCTTTTGCATCGGTTTCAGAAAGTCAGATTAGCATTGTGTTGTCAGGAACGGGCGTGGAATCAAGAAAAATGGTTACAGTTGAAATTCCCGAGGTAAAGCTATCATCGCAAAAGATTCAGGCAATAAACTGTGCTGCCGAAATAACAGGTAAAAGAACGGTTATGCTTGGAGAAAAACAAATAGCAGTAGAAATATCTGAAAATTGTTTACAAGTTCCCGTTGAACCGGATAGTTTTGTTTTTATCATCCTTAAAACCAGGTAAATATGCGGGTTTTGTCTGACGCATACATTTTCTAATTTTTGTTTTACAAATGCACTATAGTTTATAAAGGTGCTGATTTATTAATCTTTAAGTTTTTTGAGAAAAATGCAAAGTGTAGTTTTTAATACATGTTCGAAGAAAGTCTTTTTGTTGAGCATACTTTCGGTTATTTGTTTAAATTCTTCTGTATTGGCGCAAAAAAACCGTTATGGCATGGCTTTATCCGGGAGTCCCGGAAATTATACACTGACTAACGCCTCTAAGATATGTCCGCTTATTCAGGGAGGATGCGAAGCTTTACCTGCTGATGCTTTTGAGGTCTTTCCCGGTTATCAGCCTAAGCTCATTAGTAAAAACGACTATGCACATTGTACAACATTAAAGTACACCTTCAAAACCTATGAAACCCATTCGTTGAATCTGGAAGTGGATATACCTAAGCTTACCACTGGTCCGCATCCCTTTATTATTTGGGTTCACGGCGGTGGATGGTCGGGTGGTGGCACTTCGGCTTTTTTGAATCAGTCGACCTATTTAGCTTCGCGGGGTATTGCTGGGGTCAGGATAACCTACTCGCTTATTTCGCGGGGAGGTAATTTTAATCAGGGCATGCAGGAGTTGGCTGATGCTTTTTCATTTGTGCAGGCGCATGCAACTGAATGGGGATTGGATATGACACGTTTCGGTTATGCCGGTGGTTCAGCCGGAACGCCTTTGTCGTCGCTGGCAGCCATGAAACATAATGGTAATGGTTGTAAGTTATATATGGGTTGCAATGGTATTTATGATTTTCAAAATAACTTGGCGGGGGCATTCGGAAGTGGTTCTTCACCTTATCTCGCCGATTATCCTTCACGGGAAAGCCGTGGTGTGATTTCAGCAATTAAATATATTCCTGAAAATGTGGAAAATATCCCAGCTGTGGTTGTTTTCCACGGGACGGCGGATTTTACCATTTCTTATTTGCAGTCAGTGGCCCTGTGCGATTCGGTGATAAGTAAAGGAGGGCGTGCAGAAAAAAATATTTATGATTATTATGTACATGCTTTTTTCAATCGTGGAACTTCAGATATGTTCGAGGATGTAACCCTGAAAATGTATGCTTTTGCAAAATCTGTTTTTGGGATGCCTGATGTAAGCTTGCCTCCGTCTGTTGAGACAAAGTAATTGCCGAATGCCCTTAATCATTGCTTGTGTTTTTACAAAATTCTGTAGCAGAAATTAAAATATGATAATTCCAAGAATATAATAATGAAAGTGAGATTATTGATTGCTGTAAAAATTGCTTGTGTTATGCTGTTTGCCGATTTACAGGCAACAGAAAAAATCAATTTTGATTTACATTGGAAATTTATACAAGAAGATATTAAAGGTGCAGAAAAGATCAGTTTTGATGTTAAAGCATGGCGTACCTTGAATTTGCCTCACGACTGGAGCATTGAAGGCGAATATAAAGAAACAGAAAATGGAACCGATTGGCAGTCGGGTTATCTGCCTGCCGGAGTGGGGTGGTACCGGAAAACATTCGACATGGATAAGAAGTGGAAAAACAAAATGGTTCAACTGATGTTCGATGGTGTTTATCTGAACAGCGATGTGTGGATTAATGGTCACCATTTGGGGCATCGCCCGAATGGCTATGTCAGCTTTTATTATGATATAACGCCGCATCTGAAAAAGAAAGGAAATGTAATTGCAGTCAGGGTTGACCACAGTAAGCCACTTACCGGTCGCTGGTACACGGGCTCCGGAATTTACCGCTCTGTTCATTTATTGGTGCATAACCAAACCTACATAGAACCGTGGGGCGTGTTTTTTCAAACGCCGGAGGTAAATGATATGAAAGCTACCTGTATGGTTGAGGTTGAGTTTGTTAATTCAACAGGGAAAGAACTAACCGTGAAAAGCGAGTTGATTGATCAATCAGGAAAAATGGTTGGTTTGGATGAGAAAATAGCATCGGGTAAATCAAAAGGGAAACAACAGCAGACTTTATCAGTCGATGTGATAAAACCCCGGTTATGGTCGACCGATAATCCTTATGTATATACACTCAGGACATCTTTATATGTAAAAGGGAAAATTTTAGATCAGACCGAGCAATTGGTGGGAATCAGAAAGTTGAGTTTTTCTGCAACAGAAGGGTTTAAATTGAATGATGTCTCCATGAAGATTAAAGGAGTTTGCGACCACCATACAGCAGGATCCGTAGGTGCAGCTATTCCTGATGACGTGTTATACAGAAGATTAAAATTACTGAAGGAGATGGGTTTGAACTCCATTCGTACCGCTCATAATCCCTATTCACCTACTTTTTATACTATGTGCGATACCTTAGGTATCATGGTGATGAATGAAGCTTTTGATGGATGGGAAACTGAAAAAGCGGAACATGACTACGGTAATTTCTTTGAAGAGTGGTGGAAACGTGATCTGACCGATTTCATCAAACGGGATAGAAATCATCCTTCGGTGATTATTTGGAGCATTGGAAACGAGGTGCGTAAAGCAAGCCCGGAAACACAGAAAATGCTGGTAGATGCAATACATGAATTAGATCCTACCAGGCCGGTAACACAGGGTGGAACAGATCCTACCCGGGGTATGACTGTAAATTATGAAAAGAACTTTCAGTTTCTGGATATTGTTGGCTTTAACGGGAATGGAGAAGAAGTTGGCGAATTTGAAATGTTTCAATCGATGAATTTGAACCGTCCCGCGATTGGGACAGAGGTACCACATACCTATCAAACCCGCGGTGTGTACCGAACTAAAACAAGCTGGCGTCGCAGGGATTTTCCTGCACCCTGGGAGTTGAAGAATATTATTCCATGGGATGAATTTAAAGTCCGGGTATTTGATATTCCTGACTTAACTGAAGAAGAAGTTTTTCCCGAAGAAATTGAAAATAAGTATTATCAGTCATCTTATGACAATGCCTCTGTACGCATCAGTGCCCGTCATTCCTGGCAACGAACTATGTCATTCCCATTTTTGATGGGAGAGTATCGCTGGGGAAGCTTTGATTATCTGGGAGAAGCGGAATGGCCACAACGTTGTGGAAACTTCGGTATTATTGATATCTGCGGTTTTCCAAAAGATCATTATTACCTTTATCAGAGTTTATGGTCTGATAAACCCATGGTGCACCTCTTACCTCATTGGACTCATCCGGGTAAGGAAGGTGTTGAAATACCGGTCGTGGTTTATACCAATTGCGATGCTGCCGAGTTGTTTCTGAATGGGATATCGTTAGGTAAAAAGAATTATGTTGGTGAACAATTGGTCTGGTTGGTGCCGTATCAGCAAGGTGAAATATTGGTCAGAGCGTATAATAACGGAAAAGAAGTTGCCTCAAAAGCATATCAAAGTGCGGGTAGTGCTTCCGGTTTTGAAGTGAAAGCAGATAAAAAAATCATCCGGGCCAATGAGAGGGATGTAGTTCATCTCGAAATTGATGTGGTGGATAAAAATGGTTATTTTTGTCCCCGGGCAGCTAATCTTGTAGAAATTGAAGTGTCAGGTCCGGCTAAGATACTGGCTATGGATAATGGTGATCCCATCGAATTAACACCTTACAAAGTCAGTCAGAAAAAAGCTTTCAGGGGAAAGTGTTTGTTGATGTTGCAAGCTACAGCCGAACCGGGAACAGTAACAGTTAAGTTGAATTCGCCGGGACTGGAAACAAAAACAGTTCAGCTGTCAGTTATTCCGTCTAAATAAAAAACGAATTTTTTGAATCGTTTTTCAAATATTGTTGATTGCTCATACACCAGAGTACGCCGGGAATCTTCAGATTAGATCAATATTGATTTCGGATTTATTTAGATTGAGCATAAGGTTAATGTCAATCAAATAAGTTTGCCACATTGAATAATTTGTCCTCTTTTTTGAATAAATTGTGCCCTAAACTTGTTTTAGTTAGTTCTAAATTTGTGATTTTTTATAGATATTAATATTTTTATCAAACAAACATATACGATGAAAACACCTCTCTTTTTATTGCCGGTTTCTGCATTCTCTTTAGTTCCTTTTTCTTTGACTGAAGCCCAAAAACCTAATGTTATAGTTATTCTCGCCGATGATCTTGGATATGGCGATGTAAGTGCACAGGGTTCAACAACCATAAAAACCCCGAACCTGGACCGGTTAGCCAACGAAGGTATTCGTTTTACGAAAGGTTATGCTACATCAGCTACTTCTACCCCTAGTAGATATGGATTAATGACCGGCATGTATCCCTGGAAAAATGATAAAGCGAAAATTCTTGCCGGGAATGCTCCCCTGATTATAAAGGAAGATCAATATACCCTGCCCAAAATGATGCAGGAAGCAGGCTATGTGACAGCAGCTATTGGGAAGTGGCACCTGGGTATGGGCGATGGCAATGTTGATTGGAATAAAACGGTTAAACCCGGAGCAAAAGAAATAGGTTTTGATTATTCGAACCTGATTGCTGCCACCAACGACAGGGTTCCTACTGTATATATTGAAAATGGACGTGTGGTCGGATTGGATCCTGCTGACCCGCTTGATGTAGATTATAACAAAAACTTTGATGGTGAGCCAACAGCGCTTACAAATCCTGAAATGTTAAAGATGCATTGGTCGCATGGGCACAATCAGTCCATTAACAACGGCATTCCCCGTATTGGTTTCCAAAAGGGTGGAAAAAGCGCGATGTGGGTGGATGAAGATATGGCAGATTATTTTACCGGTATAGCGAAAGACTTTATGACTAATCATAAAGACAAACCATTCTTCATGTATTTTGGTTTGCATCAGCCTCATGTGCCACGTGTGCCACATGGTAGGTTTGTCGGTACCAGTGGAATGGGCCCGCGTGGGGATGCTATTCTTGAAGCTGACTGGAGTGTGGGTGAACTCATGGCTCACCTGGATAAACTAGGTTTACTTGAGAATACGCTGGTGTTTTTTTCCAGCGATAATGGCCCGGTGTTGGACGATGGGTATAAAGATCAGGCGGTTGAGTTACTGGCTCAACATAAGCCGGCCGGACCATTGAGGGGCGGAAAGTATAGTTTATACGAAGCCGGAACACGTGTGCCATTTTTCGTGTATTGGAAGGGTCAAATCAAACCCGCAGTTTCTGATGCGATGGTTTGTCAGTTAGATATCATGGCATCTGTGGCATCATTGATTAAGAAAAAATTGCCGGTTGACTTAGATAGTCAGAATACCTTGAAAGCATTTTTGGGTAAATCAAAAAAAGGTCGTAAAGAACTTGTTATGGAGGCAAACGGCAGACTTGCATATCGTACTACTGACTGGGCTTTTATTCCCCCGTATAAGGGAGTTGTCAGAACTCGAACCGGCAATGAATTAGGTAATTTGCCCGAAGGTGGATTGTTTAACCTCAAGTCGGATTTGAGTCAGACAACCAATATAGCCAAACAACATGTAAAAAAATACAAACAGATGGAATCCCACTTCCTCGAAATCACTAAGGGATACTTTAAAAGGGAAATAAAGTAAATAATGGATTCAAGATCAGGTTAAAAGACTCTCCTTTTGTTTATTCATGTGACTCATATGTGCTAAATAATTTAAAATTTAAGAAATGGAATCGCTGAAAAAGTTTTTAATTGCTTTTTTCCTGTTATGTTTTGTGTCTCTGAATGGTCAGGAACGACAGGTTATTTTACTCGAATCAAACTGGAAATTTTACAATTCAGATGTTGCTGATGCTGAAAAAACAAATTACAACGACTCCGGTTGGGAAAGCGTTCATGTACCACACGACTGGGCTGTAAGGGGTCACTTTGATATGAACCTGGATGCTCAACTGGTTCAGGTAATGGAGGATGGGGAGCAAGTTCCCCGTTTGAGGACAGGAAGAACCGGTGCTTTACCAACGTTCGGCGTGGGATGGTATCGCAAGATATTACCAATTTCAAAAACCGATTCCGATAAACGTATATTTATTGAATTTGACGGTTCCATGAGTCTTTCAAAAATATTTCTGAATGGGAAATATGTGGGTGAATGGCCTTATGGATATTCCTCTTTTTCATTTGAACTGACCGAATTTGTGAAATTTGGAGAAGATAACCTATTGGCGGTTCGCCTTGAAAACAAGCCGGAATCATCCCGCTGGTATAGCGGTGCAGGTATCTACAGAAATGTCAGGCTGGTAAAAGTGCCGTTAATACATGTCGCTCATTGGGGAACCACTATCACAACGCCCGTAGTAAATGCGAAGAAAGCAGAAGTATTGATTAAAACGGAAGTGACCGGTGTTGCTGGTCAATCAGCCCAGGTAAAACTTGAAACTGCGATTTATCAGCAATCAGGCAAAAAAGTAGAGGTGGTCAGCGCTAAACAACCAATGCAGGAAAAGATGCTTTTTGAACAGAAGATTCGCATCAGCAATCCTGAATTGTGGAATATAGAAACTCCATACCTGTATAAAGCAGTGACTAATGTTTATGTTGACAATGTATTGAAAGATCAGTACATCACCCGATTTGGTTGCAGAAGTCTCCGGTTTGACGCTGACAAAGGCTTCTTTTTAAATGATAAGCCGGTTAAATTGCAGGGCGTTTGCATGCATCATGATTTGGGACCGCTTGGCGCCGCTGTTAACTTCAGGGCAACTGAACGGCAGATGGAAATGATGAAAGAAATGGGTGTAAATGCCATACGGACTTCTCATAATCCTCCGTCACCTGAATTGCTTCAAATATGCGACAGTATGGGGCTGCTTGTTCAGGTAGAAGCTTTTGATGAATGGAAATACGGAAAGAATGTAAATGGTTATAATGTCTATTTTGAAAAATGGGCAGAAAAAGACTTGCGAAACATGATTCGTCGCGACCGCAATCATCCTTCTGTAATCATGTGGAGCATAGGAAACGAAATCAGGGAACAGAATAAAGGAGAAGAGGGGAAAGAGATTGCCCGTTTTCTGGCTGAAATATGCAGAGAAGAGGATCCTACCCGTCCTGTTACTGCCGGTTTTAATAGTCACATCAATGCTATTAAGAATGGTTTGGCTGATGTTGTGAACCTGGTAGGATTTAATTATAAGCCCTACGATTACAAGAACAAAAAGGATGAAAATCCGCATTATATCATTTATGGAAGTGAAACGGCTTCAACTGTAAGTTCCAGGAGTGAATACAAATTCCCTGTTAAGGAGGTGAAAAGTCCCTGGTATCAGGATTATCACGTGTCGAGTTACGACATGGAATATCCACGCTGGGCTTCTACACCGGATACGGAATTTGAAATGCAGGACGACAATGAGTTTGTACTGGGTGAATTCGTGTGGACAGGATTTGATTATCTTGGTGAACCGACTCCCTATAACGAAGGTACGCCTGCCCGCAGTTCCTATTTCGGGATTGTGGATCTGGCAGGCTTGAAGAAAGATCGCTTTTATTTGTACCAAAGTAAATGGAGTAATACCCCTGTGTTGCACTTGTTGCCTCATTGGAACTGGCCGGAACGGATAGGACAGCAAGTGCCTGTGTATTGTTATACCAACTACCCCAAGGCTGAATTATTTGTGAATGGTCAAAGTATGGGGGTAAAAGAAAAAGACAAATCCAATAAATATACCCGCTATCGTTTGATGTGGAACGATGTAATTTATCAGCCGGGAGAGATAAAAGTTGTAGCTTATGATGAAGCAAACAATCCTCTTGCACAGCAAGTAATCAAAACAGCAGGTGAACCTAAAAAATTCAAATTAACCGCTGATAGGAAAGCGATCAAAGCCGGTGGTAAGGATTTGTCTTACATAACCATTGAAGTGTTGGATGAAAATGGAAATTTGTGCCCCAGAGCGGCGAATTTAATATTTGTAGAAATCAAAGGTCCCGGAAAACTAATCGCGCTTTGCAATGGCGATCCCACTGATCATACTTCGTTTGCCTCTAACTATATGAGAGCTTTCAATGGAAAATTAGTGGCTACAATTGAATCGGGAGAAGAAACAGGAGAACTGGAACTGGTGGTTTCCGGCGGTTTTTTAAAAAAGGAATCGCTGAAGATAATGATAGAATAATAAAGACGAATATGTATAAAAAATATATGATTTCGGCTTTACCGTTCTGATTTTCTACAAAAAATCCACCCTATACTGCCGATTGGGAATTATACAACCTGAAAGAGGATATTGGTGAAACTATAAATCTTGCAAAGAAAGAACTTCAGATAGTTCAGAATTTAGGAAACAAACTAAATAAAAGGAGAGAGTTGACGGGTGCTAAAATGCCGGTCAGAAATATGGAGTTTAAAGGAAAATAAAAAACGATATACATGAAAACAAAACTTATTTTAAGCAGTGTGGGGGTAGTGTTGCTTGCATCGACCTCATGTGCAAAACAAAAAAATGAACAACCAAACATTATTTATATCCTGGCAGATGATTTGGGATACGGCGATTTGGGTTGTTACGGACAAGAAATTATTCAAACACCTAATCTGGATGCTATGGCAGCCAACGGGATGCGTTTCACACAACATTATTCCGGTTCAACAGTCAGCGCTCCCTCCCGCTCGGCATTGATGACCGGGTTGCATACAGGGCATACCTTCATCAGGGGAAATAAGGAACATAAACCGGAAGGACAACATCCGTTACCTGCCGGTACATACACCCTTGCTAAAATGTTGCAGGAAGCCGGTTATGTGACCGGAGCTTTCGGGAAATGGGGCTTGGGTTATCCGGGTTCAGAAGGAGATCCTAATAATCAGGGGTTTAATGAGTTTTTCGGATATAATTGTCAGCGTCTGGCACATCATTATTTCCCGGATTACCTGTATCACAACCAGCAAAAAATTATCCTGGAAGGTAATCAGGGATTGAAAAAAGAGCAATATGCACCTGACATCATCCAGGAAAAGACGCTGGAGTTTATTCGGACGAATGCTGATAAGAAATTCTTCCTTTTTGTTCCTCATATCATACCCCATGCTGAATTAGTATCTCCTGACGATAGTATTTATGCCCTCTACAAAGGAAAGATTCAAGAAGTGAAATCATATAAGGGGGTTGACAGCGGAGAGAATTATAAAAAAGGACCTTATGGCTCGTCGCAATATCCGCGAACTGACTTTGCGGCTATGGTCACCAGACTTGATATGCATGTAGGACAAATTGTAGCAGAATTGAAACGGTTAGGAATTGAGAATAACACCCTGATTATTTTCACCAGCGATAACGGTCCGCACAGAGAAGGTGGTGCCGATCCGGATTTCTTTGGTAGTTACGGTCCTTTGCGTGGCTATAAACGTGATTTGTTCGAAGGAGGAATCCGCGTACCAATGATTGCTTACTGGCCCGGTAAAATACAAGCCGGCGGTGTTTCAGATCACATCTCAGCATTTTGGGATATGATGCCTACTTTCCAGGAACTATCTGGTAGTAAGGTTAAGGTTAGAACCGATGGGATTTCTTTAGTTCCTGCTTTGTTATCGAAGAAAGGTCAAAAGACACATCCATATTTGTATTGGGAATTTCACGAACAAGGAGGTCGCATTGCAGTCAGAAAAGGAAACTGGAAAGGTGTGAAACTTAATTATGCTAAGAAACCTAATGCGCCGATGTTATTATTTGATTTGTCAACCGATTTACGCGAAGAAAACAATATTGCCAATCAATATCCGGAGGTTGTAGCTGAACTGGAACAAATTATGAAGGAGTCGCACGAACCTTCAAAGGTGTTTAATTTCGGCTCCCCGACGATAATTCAGTAAAGATTAATGCTTTACATTTGCATGGTTTAAACTAATTTTTATTTTTCAACCAATTAACAGATTTCTATTATGAGAAAACTGATAAATAATAGTACTATGGTAAGAATGAACAAGTTTATATTGTTGATGCTATTTCTGCCTGGTTTATATCCGTGTTCAAATGCTCAGGAAATCAGAAAAATTGTGCTTCCTGTGTTGTATCAGGATATACCTCTTTCTAATGGACTGATCGGTGGAGAGGAAGTAAATGATGCAGGAGCAATATTTAATATTTCTATTGCAGAAATTACTGTTATGTTGCCGGCATCAGAAGAGCCCACAAGTTGCATAATTATGTTTCCCGGAGGAGCATATAAATTTGTCAATATTATTGAGGCAGGTTTTAGAGGAGCAGAGATATTTAATAAGGCTGGAATTGCAGTTGTGGTAGTTAAGTACCGTTTACCAAACGGGAATGGTCTGGTGCCTTTAGAAGATGGTACCCAGGTTATCCGGATGGTAAGACGCATGGCCAAAGAATGGAATATCAATCCCAATAAAATTGGAATTTACGGTTCTTCTGCAGGAGGACATTTAGCTTCCATGTTGTCTGTTCATTGGAAACCAGCTAATCCGGCATCTATAAACGAATGGGAACACTATAGTTCCCGTCCTGATTTTGTAATTTTGGTTAAGCCGGTTATCAATACAGCCGGTTCAGGATCAATGAAGAATTTTGCAGGAGAAAATCCTTCTGCAGATAAATTGCATTTTGCAAATTCACTCAACTTCATTTCTAAAGATTGTGCTCCTGCATTTATTGTGCATGCTACCAATGACAAAGCCGCACCTGTTCAAGGCTCAATCAGTTATTATTTAAAATTGATAGAAAACGGGGTGCCTGCTGAGATGCATATCTTCGGTGAAGGAGGACATGGCGGAATTGGGTTTAAAAACAAGAAGAATCCTGAAGATGAGTGGGTAAACTTGCTCCTGCGATGGAAATATCTTTATTAATATGCAAAGTTCTAAATAACATTGTTCTTTTTTATCGTTCTTTCATCAGGTTTGTGTATTGTCAGACCTGATGTTTTATAGCACATAGATTATAATTAATCAATTCCGAAAACAATGTGATAGAAAATTAATTGAAAAAGGGTGCTTGTGATTTGGAATTTATAAATTTCGATTGAAATAAGATTGATAGAGATTGAACATGAATCAAAGAGATTTCAAACCCTATATTTTTTGCAGCTCTCTGTGATATTTGAATATTATCGTGTAAATTTGCAGGAAATGTTTCAAAATTATGCAAAAAATAAATAACAGATTGGCTCATTTGCGCAATTTGATGCGTGCTAACAAGCTGAGTGCTTACATTGTTCCCGGTACTGACCCGCATGCGGGAGAGTATATTGCCGATAGTTGGAAAGAAAGAGATTGGATCAGCGGGTTTGACGGGTCGGCAGGGACTGTGGCTCTGACGCTCGAGAAAGCCGGCGTTTGGGTCGATTCCCGGTATTATTTACAAGCCGATGAGCAGCTCAAAAATACGGAGTATGAAGTCATGAAAATGGGTTTGCCGGGTGTTCCCGATATCCTATCCTGGATTCTGCAGCAGTTGAAGTCCGGCGAGCAAGTTGGCGTAAATCCGGAAATGTTTTCCGTCAATGCCTTTGCCCATATGGAAGAGATTTTGGGAAAACAGGGTGTCAATGTGGTGCAGCTCGATTTAATACGTGAAATATGGTTAGACAGACCGGCTATCCCCAATCATCCGATTTTTGTTTTTGATGAAAAATTTTCCGGAAAATCATCTTTAAAAAAGATGGATGAACTGCGAAAGAAAATGAAAAATGCACAGGCTGATGTGTTCATCACCAACACCTTGGATGAAATTGCCTGGCTGTTCAACATCCGTGGGAGCGACGTGAATTACAATCCTGTGGCTATTGCGTATGCTTGTGTCAGTCAGCAGGAAGCCATATTGTACGTGTCAGCGGAAAAGTTAACGGATGAAGTAAGGCAGTATTTAAAGTCACAATCCATCACTGTAAAAGATTATTTGGCTATTTATGAAGATATAGCTTCTATCCTCCACAGTCAAAAAGTATTGTTTGATGGGAATAAGTTGAATCGGTCCTTGTTTAAAAGTATTCCCGCTGCATGCACCGTCATTCCTATGCCATCGCCGGTTGCACAGATGAAGAGCATCAAAAACGAGACGGAGCTTGCGGGTTTTCGAAAGGCAATGATCAAGGATGGTGTGGCGCTCACTCGCTTTTTTATTTGGTTGGAAGAAAATGTAGGTTCGGGTAAGTTGACGGAACTTTCTATTGCAAATAAGCTCCGTGATTTCAGGGCCGAGCAGGAAGATTTCTACGGAGAAAGTTTTGCAACCGTAGCGGGTTATGCGGCGCACGGTGCCATCGTGCATTACAAAGCGGATGAAAAAAGTGATGCGACCATCTTGCCTGAAGGTATTTTATTGCTGGATTCCGGAGCGCAGTTCCTGCACGGCACTACCGACATCACGCGAACAATTACTTTGGGAAAGCCCACGAAGCAACAAAAGATAGATTTTACTTTGGTGTTGAAAGGACATATAAGCTTGGCAACTGTTAAATTCCCGACGGGTACCAGAGGTTCACAGTTGGATATCTTAGCGCGTAAAGCGATGTGGGATAGGGGCTTGAATTATGGTCATGGTACCGGTCACGGGATAGGGTATTTTTTGAATGTGCATGAAGGTCCGCAAAATATCCGCATGGAAGAAAATCCGGTTAACTTGCAGCCGGGCATGATAATTTCCAATGAGCCGGGCTTGTATCGCACGAACGAGTATGGTATCCGTACAGAAAATTTGGTTCATGTGGTGGAAGACCGGCAGACTGAATTTGGAAGCTTCTTGAAGTTTGAAACCCTGACTTATTTTCCGATAGATACCAATCTGATCGATAGGGATTTGCTGACAGCAGAAGAAATAAATTGGCTGAATGCTTATCATCAAGAAGTGTATGATAGGATTGCTCCGCATTTAAATGATGCTGAGCGAATTTGGTTACAGAAGAAGACGAGTGTTATTTGAAAAATGAATGTTTCAAATAACACTTTATATCAACTTCATTTTTTTGTCTTGACACAAAAAAACGAAGCAAAAAAAAGTCAAGACTGTGCCCGCTTCGCTCGAAAAATTAGCGCTTGAACAGCTAAATCGTCCAAACTCGCAACTTCGTTGCTCAGACAAGGACGATTCTTTACGCTGTTCTCACTTATTTTTCGGCTCACCGGACAAGGTCGGTCGCGTTACTTAGGCATATGAAAAACCTAGGGAATACCTGGAAATCTGACAGCTAAAATGTACATAAAATACAACTGTATTCATGACTTTATTACAAAATTCACAACTCGGGAAACCAAGTAAATATGCTGAACGATATGACAATTCTTTGTTGTTCCGCATTGAAAGAGAAGATAACAGAGAAAAATACAGAATCAATACATCTAATCTTCCTTTTGTCGGGGTGGATGTGTGGAATGCCTATGAAATTTCATTCCTGACTGATCAGGGGTTGCCGGTTTCTCGTGTCATGAAGATGAAATACGACGCTTCCAGTAAATTTATGGTAGAGTCCAAATCTCTAAAACTTTACCTAAATTCTTTCAATATGGAGCCATGCGGTCCAACTCAGGAAAAGGCTGTGCAAAAGGTAAAAAAGACGATAATTGACGATTTGAGTGCTTTGCTTGAAACAGAAGTTTCAGTTAGTCTCTTTACAGATGACACACCACATCGCCCTGCATTCAAGGGTTTTCCCAATCTGAATCGGCTTATTCCTGAATCTGTTTTGGAAGCCATTCAGTTTGGTCATTTCTATGAATCACCGGAACTGTTGAAAGCTAAACCGGCAGACAAACCCCAGACTTTTACTTTTTGCTCAGACTTGTTGCGTTCTAACTGTCCGGTGACCGACCAGCCCGATTGGGGCGATTTGTTTGTGAAGGTAACTTCCCATTATGTGCTTGATTGGGCATCTGTATTATCGTATTTGGTATCTTTCCGCAGGGAAAATCATTTTCACGAAGAAGTTACGGAGATGATTTTTCAGCGTTTTATGGAGGCATTTCATCCTGTCGAATTGATGGTTGCTACCATGTACACCCGCCGCGGAGGCATTGATATCAACCCCATCCGCGCCACCCATCTATCTTTGATAGATAAGGCTTTTACGGATATGAATGTGATGTTAGGGAAGAATTTGAGGCAGTAAATCTGCGCTACCCCGCACCCCGGAACTCGCACCGCGGAACGCGCTCACCTCGTCAACATAAATTTAAAGCTGACGCCGAAGTTGCCGGATGAGACAGGGAATGATGATGAAATCAGGGGTTTGCTGATTTGCTTGTCGTAGAATAGTTGGATGTTTACCTTAGAACTGAAGACATAATCAGCCATGATTTTCAAGGTGAATAATTTATTTCCGCTTGAAGCTTGCGTTAGATTTTGATCTATCTTTCTAAGCAAAGATTTTACGTCTTTGTAAGATATATCAGCATTGATTTTTAGATCGTTTTTAATACGTGATTGAGCACTGTTCTTTAATTTTAATATCACATCAAAATCTTTTACGGTATAACCGAAGCCCACCACAAATTCATTCGTCATGGCGTCAATGAGTTGGGTGCTTGATAAATTCAGCGACAAATTGCGCTGTTTCTTATACTCCAATTTGGCTGTCATGCTGTTTTTCAATGCTGCATTGATTCCTACCAACGGACTGAATTGCTCGGACAACGATACAGATGCGAAGTCGAAAGGTGAAGCGGGAATCGGATTGTTGGACTGCACATCGCGGATGTAACCCAAAGTATTGTCACCTTCGCCCATAGCAATCCAGGTAGAGTAGGAGGTGTAAGACCCTATATTATACAAGCAAGTATAAGCATGTGTGATGCTCACAGATCTGAATTTATCTCTTACCCAGGGGATTCTGGATAATCCGTCGTAGCTGGCACGCCAGTTTGGCAGGATGTTCTTCAACGATAAGAAAGGAGAAGTGTCCAGTTTTTTAGGATCCCTGCCCGTATAGGCTGCAATAAATGATGGAATCAAGACTTCAGACGAGTTGATATTGAAAGCTCCGTTTTCAGCATTATAAGGCTGACCGCTCAAATCACTCTCCGACATAAATCCTATGGTTGGATAATTGGTTCCTTGGTACATAGCGTTCAGCCTGTCTAAATAGTGTTGTCGGTTTTCCAATAATTGATTGAAAGGTTGAGATTCATAATTTTTGTCGGCAGCCCCCATGGGTTTAAAAGCTGTTGCCAATGCAATCTGTGTCATGTTATAACTACCGTTGAAAGTGGTAGGCATACCGTCAAACATATACTGAATTGTGGTATTGGAGGCTATGTATCTCTTGGCATTCAAGTCGATTTTTAATCCGGGAATAGGCTCTACAGTAGCCTTGATATCCAGGTCGGATGTGACGGCAGTAGTAGCGGGATTGATGATTGAGTCGCTCATAAATAACCAGCCTCTATTTATTGCATCGGTAATAGTGTGGTCGTTATGAAAGCCGAATGCGAAGTCTAATCCGGGTGCATAAACACCTTTATCGATTGTTGTTTGCCCGAAAAACCTCGGATCCGGCAGGAAGCCCGGTAATACCAAACTGCTGGTTTCCCTGTAGGTGACAGATGCTTTTCGGACCATCATCAGGATACGTGTAGAGAGGTCTGTTACTTTTTGCAAGGGAGTGCGGTCATTCGGGTCGAAGGTTACCAGGGTAACGGATATGCTGTCAAGATTACGAACTCCGGATATTTCTATGTCAGAAGGATTGATAGTTTTGTATTTCAGTTTGACGGTATTGCCGTCTTTGTCCTTAGCTTTCATATGAAAGGAAGTGCTACCGAGTTTATGCCTGATGGTTGTTTTTTTACCTTTTTCCAGACTGATGACTTCATTGTATGTCTTAGATTGGAAATTCTTATCCGGTAACTTTTTTTGAGTGCCGGTAAAACGTGTATTAATATCTTTTAGATAAGCGGATTTATTATATAGTGTTTCAAAATTAAATTGACCGTCAAATTGATAAGATCGTACGCTGGTGGCGGTATTTCCGAAATCAGCCATGTTTTTTAAACGTGCAGTACGATTCCAGTTGTAATTGGCATTGTATGAAGCGTTTGTGGAACTAATCCAATCCAACAGAGGAATTTTATTAATAGGAATAGCCCAGGAAGTATTGAAGACCTGCTGATAGGTGTAAGGCAAACCCAATTTGCGGATATTCATCCACACCGTGTCACGCCACAATTCGTAATGCTCCTTACCCAATTCCGGAGAATAAAGAGGTTCTTCGATAATGGCATTAGTAGCAGTTTGCAGGCTGAATCTCAATGCCTTGGTCAAATCCCACTTGAAATCAAATTGCCTGTCCCACATAAAATCTTTACTATACGTAATGTCCACTAAATCATCGCCGACATCCATGCTGTAATTTGTGTTAAAATCACGCAGTTGAATTTGTGAATATTGGCGGTTCATATTGGTAGAAAAGCCTATGGAGCTTGGCAGGTAATTGATGGAAAAATCTTTGATGATTTTGAAAGCCGGCTTGTCCAAAGCTTGACTTTCTTTAAAAGGTTCAAAGGGTTTATTTTCAAAATTGAAATTATAATTAATCGATCCTTTTTCTTGTTTGATGAGATTTTCTTCCACCTCCGGACTATGCTTGTTGGTTTCCGAATAAGAATAAGAAAAGGACACATTGGCAGGGTCGTAGAACTGAGGAGTTTTGCTCTTGATGTTTACTTTGGCGGATGCGATGGTGAAGTTCTTGGAAGTTTGCACCGTTTGTGAAAGCAGCAAGAGCGAATCTTTTTCAGTTTGCGAGTCCATACTGTTTAAAGATTCTGCCAGTATTACATCCTGATCAACCGGATTGTACTTAGGACTCAATGTTTCGTTGGAAAAAGAAAAATAAGCCGGCAACTGAATTTTTGCCTCTTTGGGTAAGAAGCGACCTAACTCCAATGAAGTTGAAAAATTCATTTGATATAAATCATCGTTCCTCCTATCCATTACTTTACTTTCTATGCTTCCAAATCCTGATGTTTCGGCGCGTCCGGCTAAGTTGATGCTGCCTAAATCCGATAATCCGACCGCCAAATTTGCCACGCCTGCCCAACCGCTGTCTTCATTAAACTGAGACATACGCAACTCATTCACCCATATTTCTGCCGATTTTATGTTATTGCTGCGGTTGCGGATACCAATCATGATGTTTTCAACTTCCGATATGGATGGATTGCCCACAACAGTGATGCGGTTACGCGGTTTTTCGGGGTCAAATACCGTGTATGGAAGCAAGTTGGAAACCTCTGATGCACCGCCTTTTGCTTTGTTTCTTTTGAGTTTGGCGTCTGTCAGGTATTCAAACGGAAAATCAATCATATTATCGGGATACCATACGATCTCACGGTCGCGTAAACTACTGGAACTGTAAACACCATGTGGAGTAAGCGTCAGCGGAACTTCATATTCATAATAGTTGTTTACCATGTCCGAACCAATACGGATAAAGCAAGTCAAATCATTGTCCATCAAATTGTATTCATCGTTGATCAATTTCTCGGCATGTACAAACATTTGCAGACGCTTGTACTGACGCATGTCGAAAGATGTATTTTTATATACCGCTTTAGCATCTTCAGGAGCGAGATTGGTTACTTTCAGCAGCATGGATTGTTCATTTTGTTGCAGTACCATCGGTTGTCCCGGGTCAGTTTGTCTGGTTATTCCGGGAGGAAGGATGTAGTTTACCGGAGATTTTTCCGAGTTTTCTTCAATATTGACAGACTGCACGTCCAATTTCCCATCTGAAATAGGCGTTTTACCTACTTCGTGCAATGCTTTGGTGTAGCTTCTCCATTCGCCACGTACCAAATCCAAGGTACCGAAACGTAAATGCTTTTCTTTTTCAAAATTGGTCATGAACATCCTGATGAAGCGTATAGATTTGAAATTCCGAATGTTACCGATTTTGCTTTCATATTCTCGCAATGGTATTTTAAACTGATACCAGCTTACAGGCTCAATATTTCCATTTTCCAGTCTGACATTAGAAGTGATTTTGTCGGTGATGTAATTTGATCCCACAACCATTTTGTCAGGTCTGATTTGTATCCTGTATTGATAGTATCTTTCATATTCATTGAGGGTGTTGTCGTTGTTGATGTCCTCATTGTCGGGAATGGTGGTTGCTGTGGTCGTATAGGTTTCTGAGGTGCCTGATGCATCAGGAGAGTTCCCTTCTGTTCCGTTGTACCTTTTGTATCTTGTCAGGATGTCGGCTTCCTGTCTGTCGTATTCAGCATTGCGGTAGAAACGGTAACTATCGCCTCCAGGGTCATTGACTGGTGAAAAAGGATCGTCTGACATTTTTTGCCGGGTTTCAGCATTAACTTTTGCAAGCACCGCATCAACATAGTTGCGGTAGGTCGGAAACTGCAATTCTTTTTCAGTGGGTAAGCCATTGAGACCGACATCTTGTTTGGCTCTTGCCCCTGCTGTATTATCGAAGGCAGTCACAGTGGATTGTGTGCGCGGAACAACACCCCAAACCGATGACGTGGAATCAACTTTTGCCGGGTCATCATCTATGGGCAAACCATGTTCAAAGAATTTTTTGCCGTCCTTCAGGATATCTTCACTGATATCGCCCAAGTTGAAGTATAAATCACCTCCCGTATCCGTTCCATCACTGTAAATAAAAGGATCCATCATCCAAAATTCTATGTATTCGATATTAGAAGTTTCAAAATCCGTTACATCTAATTTGCGCATGATGCCTCCCCATCTTTGGGCAGGATTTTTCAGGTTCCCGTATTCGTCCATGCCATCTACATCCAGGTTATACGGACCTCTTTCAGTAGGATAGTACGACAAGTTCATCACCGTCATGCGGGTAGTCAGTGTTGAAGGAGTTTCCCTGTTCGGGAATAATTCGGGAATTAAAACCGTTCGGGTATAATGGTTGGATTGAGATTCTTTGTTATTCCTGAGGTTGGGTGGGGTAGAAGCGATATCTTGATTCAACACCGGATCTACATAATACCAATTTAACAAAGCCCTGTTGTTTCCGTATGCGATATCATTACTCAATGCCGATTCCGGAAACATAGAAGGCGTACTTGCCAAACACCAGTATATAGGATAATTGATGTTGAAATTGATCTTGGTAGATTCGAAGTCATCCAAATAAGCGTAGCCTTCCTCACCCACAGCCTTGTGATGTCCCGGCAGTAACTGGGCAAATTCGGCATTTAACGCGATTGTAGAAGGAGCAGTGGCATCCACAAAAGGCAGTTTATCCAGCATGTCGGTCAGCCATTGCGATTGCCCTCTCCAGGAAGTATTCAATCCCCAGATGGTATTGGATATTGGCTCGTTGCCGGTGTTCACTTTTTTATTGAACGGCATTTCCGATAAATGCATGATGGTTCCCCCAAGGGTAAAATCCTTGCTGAATTGATACTCCATATGCGTACCAAGCAGGGTTTTGCGTTGCAGGCTAAACATGGCCTGGTTTTCCAGTTTTACATCTACCTGCGTACCGGATTCAATGATGGATTGATTGATGATGGTCACAGTTCCCATCATATAGTCAACCATATAGTCAACATTTTCTTGCAAGGTAGCCCCGCCTGCCATCACCCTCACCGACCCCCTGGGTACGTTCATGGCGTTGAGGCGAATTTCCGAGCCGCCACTGGCCTTGTATTCTCCTTCTATCGTAAATTTATTTTTTTCGCTCAATTCCCTGGCAATGACCAAGGTCGAGTCATATAGTTCCTGAAAGACATATTTATCGGCAATATCATCATTTCCAATCATTTTCCTAAGGTGCGACCCGAAAGGCTCCAGGACCGGAAACATAATTCTTCCGGAAGAAGAAAAAGCCGTATAACCTTCTATATAGTCAAATATTCCATCGGGGCGATCGTTTTGTTTCGTATCCAGCTTATCCAAATTCATCACCCGCAGCAACAATTGGTTTTTAATATCACCTTCGGTAATGTAGCGCAGATTGGTACCTATGGAGTCGTTGCGGTACAAGATGTTCAACTCAAACTGATCTTTCTGCATTTGCATGGCACCAAGATGATATACGTTCTTCATCATCAAATCCCAGATTGCCAGTTGCGGAGATTGAGCTGTTCCTTTCAGAAGCTTCACGATTAACGCATTGGGCGCTTGCACTTGATCGGTGGAAAATTCACCCACCTGATAGGTGTTTCCTCCTTGCGTATATTCATAGGCCACACCAATTACTTCATCCGGATTTAAACTACTTCTTAGAGAAAGGATACCCAAGCTGGGGTTGAAACTGTATTCGGAAGGGTTCAGGCGGCGGGCACTTTCAATCTTTTCATAATCTTCTCCACCATGGATGCCGTAGGAAGATAAGTTGTCGGCCAATACGGCATTTGTTTGTTTGATGTCACGCACCCCTTCCAAAGCCTTGATTTCTTGGTACAAAGTGTTAGCGTCATTTCTGGGAATGGGAGATGTACCTGCCGGATGCCAATGTGGGTTGTCAATACGTCGATTTTCACCCAAATCCATAAACGCAATGATGTTGCGTGCTTCGTCGTAGTTGGCTCTCTTGTTGGTTATCCAGACTTCAATGCGGTTGACTGTGATGCCGGATGTGATAAGCGGCAATCTACTCATGGCCGTTTCAAAATTATCCCTGAAATAATGACCGATGAAGAAGTGCCTGTTTTCATCGTAGTTGTCGATGTTGACTTCAAATTTTGTTTTTTGAGCGCCCCCGCGTGAACTGACTGTTTTGGTTTCAGATTCCTGTTGTGAAGCAATGGCTGAAATACTGAACTTACCGAATTGTAAATCCGTTCGAACACCAAAAAGTGCCGTACCTCCGGTGATAAGGGAGCTGCTGAGTTGCATGCTTACATTGCCTGCCTGTATGCTTTTGATGATGTCATCCTCATTGCCTTTATAGTTTAATTTGACCAATTTTTGGTCGAAATCGAAAGTAGCTTCCGAGTTGTAATTCATGTTGAAATTGACCTTGTCGCCAACGCTTCCGGTCACATTCATCTGGATTTTTTCTTCAAAATTTGGCGTGATGGTTTTACGCATACGCTCTGTCAAAGCCGGATTATCTAATTTATTGCTTTTGACACCGAATATTAATTCGGCAGAACCTTGTGTTTTGATTTGTACACCACCCGGACCAAAAATCTTGTCAGCCTTTCCTATATCAAATTTGATATCGGTGATGGAGAATTTCTTTTCATTATCAACTTCCGCCTTGCTGTTTAGCTCACTCCAATAATTCTGAAGTTCGTTTTTAGCAGAAAAGTCGGCATATTCCTCGCCTGTCATAGTAAAAGGGGTGGCAATTTCCATTTCACCGACCTTGGTGCGCATCACGTAATTACCCGAGCGAACATCATACTCAACGGTGGTTTTTACATTATCCGGCATGGGAGCATCCAGCGGGCTCTTTTGTATGACATCTTCGTAAGAATCAAGAGATCCGGTGCTGATGGAAAAGCTTTTGTTTCCCGAAATGTCCTGCGTCTGGTCAATCGTATCTTCATCTTCTTGCAGTAATATAGCAGGTTCAGGTGATGCATACAGTATTACCGTTGCAGCGCCTAAAATAAATGCAAGTAAGAAGGTAAAAAATAATGTTTTTGATTTCAAAACCATACTTTTCAGCTGATTGACCAATACAGATAGAAAAATCAGATGTTTTTCAAAGCTAACTTGATAAGTTGTTCAACGTGTATGTCAGGTTGAGCCTTTAATACGGAGTCCACCGCTTTTTGAGCGATATTGGTTGAAAAGCCCAGCATGACCAATGCCGAAACTGCCTCCTGACGCGTTTCGACGCTCAAATGATGTGGTGGCTGAGTTGACAAGTCAAGGTCAGAATCAATATTGAGTTTGATGATTTTATCTTTTAAATCAATGATGATACGTTGAGCAGTTTTAGGTCCTATGCCCTTGATTGAGTTCAGTGCAACAGCATTTCCGGTTGCTATCATTTGTTGAATTTCAACTGCTTCATACGACGACATAATCATCCTGCCCGTGTTGGGACCAATACCTGAAACGGATATCAGCAACAAGAAAAGTTCCCGTTCTACCTGATTTAAAAATCCGAACAGGTTGTAGGCATCCTCACGTATTGCCTCATATACAAACAGTTTACATGTTTTTTTGCCGTTTAATGCGGAATAAGTCGGTAAAGCAATATTGATAAAATAACCGACTCCGGCAGTCTCCACCACTACATAAGTTGGATTCAATTCTGTAATCTCACCTTTAATATAATCAATCATAACACTCTTTAATTCAGTTAAATAAATATAAAAATCAAAATATAAAAGAAAGCAAACAGCAATGAAAAACATAGGTTCACCGGCAGCTTCACAGATGAATGTTATGATTTTGCCATTGTCATTCAGTTTGAATAACGTTGAAAAACCTAAAAAAGTACAAGCAAGCGGAGAATCAAGCTGAAATGTTTGTTAAAAAACGTAGAACTAAGAACGAAAAACGATGAACGAAGAACAAGTAGCAAAGACAAAAGAATAAAGACGATGAACTAAAAACTGAACTCGCGATCCCGGAACCCGTTAACTTCCCTAACTTCCTTTAACTTCTTAACTTCCTTTGACTTCTATAACTTCAACTTCTATAACTTCTCCAACATCACATAAACAAAAACGATGAAACAAACTAAAAATAATGAATTAAAAATAAAGGATTGAAAAATAAAAAATCCCGACAGTCTATTGCCTGTCAGGATTTATTGCGGAGAGAGAGGTCGATGAACCTGATACTCCAACCTATTTAAGTTCAATGTATTATATCTTATTTTTTGCTTGCGGGGTACGGCTAAGAGCGCACTGCAAAATGGAACTCTTGTCTTGGGTTTGCTTCCCATTGTCTCCACAATACTCGGGTTCAAAGATACAATATATTTTGCAATAAGCAACTATGCTGGATTACAATCTTTTAATGTTAGTGCAAGGTGCAAGCTTATCTATATATAGATACTTGCACCTTGCACTGCGCTCATAGACCATACTTTCAGCCCGAAACTAAGTTTTTCTCTTTAATTTCACCCCACATTTAAACAAAAATGTTATATTTGCGACTAATAACATCAAATGTTTGACGCAATAAGACAACTATGCCTGACAAGAAAGTAATCAATAGAATCAAGGTTGTATTAGCCGAGCAAGATAAGACAAATCGTTGGCTTGCAGAAGCAATTGGAAAGAATGAAGCAACCGTATCAAGGTGGTGTTCCAATAAGGCGCAACCATCGATAGATGTTTTTCGACAAATAGCCGAAGTGTTGGATATTGATGTCCGAGAGCTGCTTAACACAACCAAGTAGAAAGTGGTAAATTATAAAGCATATAATGAATAATATAACCCCATATCAAGCAAAATATTTTGCTTACGAACTTTCTAAGAAATCCACTGCCGATAGTCATGAACGATTTGGAACTACCTTGATGGATGCAAAGGTAGAACTTAATCCACACCAGATTGAAGCGGCACTTTTTGCTTTTAAATCACCTTATTCTAAGGGTGCAATTTTGGCAGATGAAGTAGGGCTTGGGAAAACTATTGAGGCTGGTATATTATTAAGTCAGAAATGGGCTGAAGGAGAGAGACGAATTCTAATTATTTGCCCATCTTCGCTTCGCAAGCAATGGTTGAACGAACTAGCCGATAAATTCTATCTGAAAGCTGAAGTCATTGACAGTCTCTCCTTCAACAAAAGTGTAAAGAATGGGATTTGCAATCCTTTTGATTCAAACAGTAGCATCAAGATTTGTAGCTATCAATTCGCTCGAAAGAAAGCGGAACAAATACAACTTACATCGTGGGATTTGATAGTATTGGACGAAGCACACTATCTGCGCAACTCCTATAAGGGAGGAAACGTTACCGCTAAAACCATTCAACAAGCCATTCGAGACTATAAGAAAGTGCTGCTTACTGCCACGCCACTTCAAAACAGGTTAGACGAACTGTATGGCTTAGTCTCCTTTATCGATCCGACTCTTTTTGGGGATATAAAATCGTTCCGGAAAAACTATGTTTTAGAGTCTGGTTCAAAAGATATCGACGGATTGAAGGAGAGGCTTAAAGATATTGTTCACCGAACGTTGAGACGTGACGTAAAGGAATTTGTAAGTTATAGAGACCGCATCCCAATCACCCAGCAATTCACACCTTCGGAAGAAGAAAGAGAACTATATGAAAAAGTGTTGGATTATCTTCGGCAAGAGCAAACGTATGCTTTTCCTGCTGCACAGAAACACTTGATGCAGTCTGTTATCTTTAAGTTATTAGGTTCTTCGTCATTTGCTATAGGAAAAACGCTGGAAGCGTTGATTAAACGATTGAAGCAACTCTTAGAAAACTCGAGGGTGGTAGAAGACGATTTATACGAAATGTTTCTGGAAGAGTACGAAAACTTAGATGACGAAGTAGACGAAACACCCGAAGATGGCATTGAAGACGAAACGAGTGAGATAACCTTAGAAGATAAGATTGCCATAGAATACGAAATAAAGCAGTTGGAAGAGTTCTTGCAACTTGCAAATAGTATTGAGCATAACGAAAAAGGAGAAAAGCTCCTTGTTGCATTAGAAAATGGCTTCGATAAACTTCAGGAGTTAGGGGCAAAACGCAAAGCCTTGATATTTACGGAGTCTACTCGTACACAGCAATACCTATTCGAGAGGCTCTCTAAAGAGAAGTGTGCCGGCAAGATACTGATGTTCAATGGTAGCAACAACGACAAAGTGTCAAGAGAGATATACAACAAGTGGATTGCCGATGAGAAAAACATTGCCAAGAAAACCGGATCCAAAGCGGTTGATATTAGACACGCTTTGGTAGAGGCGTTCAAGAGCGATGATTACGAAATAATGATTGCCACAGAAGCGGCTGCTGAAGGAATAAACTTACAATTCTGCAGTATGATTGTCAATTACGACTTGCCTTGGAATCCGCAACGTATCGAGCAACGCATAGGGCGTTGTCATCGTTACGGGCAAGAGCATGATGTAGTAGTAGTCAATTTCTTAAATGCTTCAAATACGGTCGAAGCACGTGTGTTTGAACTATTGCAAAATAAGTTTAAACTCTTCGAAGGTATATTTGGCTCCTCCGACGAGGTGTTAGGTAGTATTGAAAGTGGTGTCGATTTTGAGAAGCGTATTATTGAGGTATATAAACAATGTCGTACCAAGAAAGAGATTGAAGAGTACTTCGACAATTTACACAAAGAGCTTGAAGATCAAATCGATCAAAAAGTAAAAGAGGTACAAACGAAACTCTTCGATAACTTTCAAGCCGCAGTCATCGACAAGCTAAAAATAACACTTTCCGAGACCAAAGTCTTTCTGGAAAAGTACGAGAAATGGTTGTGGGAATTGACACGTTACTTCTTAAAGAATCGAGCACAGTTTATCTTCGACGATTATACGTTCATATTAGATAATGGAGATAAATATACCTTGAACAAATTGCGAGAGGATGCCAAACCATTCTTGATAAACGGACCGGTTGCTCAAAAGATAATAAAACAAGGCAAGAATGAAGATACTCCCTTTGCGCATTTGACCTTCGATTTCTCCGCTTCGAAGATGAATAATGCCCAAATAGATCGTCTTAAATCAAAGAAAGGTCTTTTGAGGATATCTAATTTAATAGTTTCTTCCGAAATAGAAACGCATAGCGTTCTACTCTTTTCGGGAGTAACCACAGCAAAGGAACAATTCGACGACACGCTTTGTCGCTTCATTTTGAGCTTGCCTACGTCTGCATCACCTATCAAGAAAGAAGATTTATCGGAGTTGGAAAATGTGCATCTGTCTGTGAAAACCGAACGTTTGAACCATTTGGAAGAGACAGACGCCGTGTTGTTACAACGCGAGTTTAAGAAGTTTCACAACTGGGCAGACGATCGTATTACAGCATTAGAGGAGGAGCTAAAGGAGGCAAAAAAGAAGATGAAAGAGATGGATCGAGAAGCAATGCAAGAAGGGCTCTCTACCAGTGAAGCCTTGAAAATGCAAGAGTCATTAGCAAAAGCAAAAAAGAAGGTCAGCCGGTTGAAAAGAGAATTATTTGAACACGAAGAAGCCATAGAGATTGAACGCGATCAAATGATAGAAGAAGCAAAATTGAAATTAAACAGAATAATCACCGAGGAGGAGGTCTTTACTGTCTCTTTCGAAATAATATAAATGTTGATATGAGTAATTATAAAAAGCTGCAAAGCGTACTGAACGAGATTTTTGAAATCGATAAAGCCGATTTAGATTTTGGAATCTACCGCATTATGAACCAGAAGCACAAACAGGTAGATGAATTTATTAAGGAGAAACTGCCTAAGGAGATAAAAGAGATATTGAGTGAAGCTCAATCGAAAGACTCCATTACGCTTCAAACGGAATTGGATAAGATGGGGAAAGCATTGGACGATGCTGGTGTGGTACGAGAATCGGCTCCCAAATACATTGCCCTAAAACAACAAATAACATCGGCAATAGATACAAATGCTTTGGAGCAGGAGGTCTTCTCACACTTAGCCACCTTCTTTAAGCGATACTACAAAGAGGGGGACTTTATTTCCATGCGCCGATACAAAAAAGATGTATACGCCATCCCTTACGAAGGAGAAGAGGTGAAGCTGCACTGGGCAAATGCTGACCAATACTACATCAAAACATCGGAATACCTAAAGAACTACACCTTCTTGATAGGAGAAAAGAAAGTACACTTCCAACTGAAAGAGGCATCGACCGAGCAAAACAACAATAAAGCGCAAGGCGATATGGAACGCCGCTTTGCTGTGTACGAAGAGGTGCCAGTAGAGGTAATAGACAATGAACTATACATCAACTTCACTTACAAGCCACATAAAAAGGCAGTGAAGCAAGCCGACCTGACCAAGCAGGCGATAGCTGTGATAGAAGAGCATCTTCCATTAGAGTTTGCCGACATAGCACAAGCTGGCTCAGCCCCCACCGAGGCAAATAAAAGCAGAACATTACTGGAGAAACACCTTACTAACTTCATCTCACGCAATAGCTTCGATTACTTTATACACAAAGACTTGGGTGGCTTCTTACGCCGAGAGCTTGACTTCTATATCAAAAACGAAGTTTTGTTTATCGACGACATCAACACCGAGAACCCCATTTTCTTTACAGCACAATTATCCAAAATAAAAGCATTGAAAACAGTAGCCCTCAAGGTGATTGCTTTCTTGGCACAGATAGAGGAGTTTCAGAAAAAACTCTGGCTGAAGAAGAAGTTTGTTATTAGTACCAACTATTGCATTACGCTCGACAGGATACCGGAGGAATACTATGCCGAGATTGCGGCCAATCAAGCGCAACGAGAAGAGTGGAAAACTTTGTTCGATGTGGAGATAAACGATGCCGAAACATTGAAAGGGGAACCCTATTTGGTATTGGATACCAAATTCTTCACCGAAGAGTTTAAAGATAAATTATTGGGAGAATTTGATAATTTAGACGAGGAAACTGACGGGGTATTGATTAACTCAGAGAACTTTCAAGCACTGGGAGTGATGCAGGAGAAGTATGAAGAAAAAGTGAAAGCAATATACATTGACCCGCCATACAACTCTAATGCATCAAAAATAGCATATAAAAATGACTATGAGCATTCTTCTTGGCTTTCATTATTACAAAACAGACTTTATTCTTCAAAATACTTATTGAGAGAAGATGGTTTAATTCAGGTTGCGATAGATGAAATAGAACATTCAAAACTAGAATTACTAATAAAAAATGTGTTTGGTTTTAATAATTTCATAGGTAATGTTGCCATTATGAATAATCCCAAAGGGAGAGATGCGACATTTCTGGCTTCTAGTCATGAATATACAATCATTTCAGCGAAGAATATTAACTCAACCAAAATGAATCGTTTATTGTTATGTGATGAGGATTTGTCTTTGAAATACCCTAAGATTAAAAACAACATTCGATATAGAGAATTACCCTTAAGACGTTCAGGAAGTGGAGCACAAAGAGAAGATCGACCATATATGTATTTCCCTTTTATTTATAAGAATAATGTTTTAACAGTAATACCAGAAGATGAATATATAGAAATATATAAAACAAAACATTTTAATGACGAATATGTGGAGTTGCTTAAGAATCGTTATGAAGGAGATGGGTGGCATTTTATACTACCAATCAGAGAAAATGGCTCTAAAGGTAGATGGAGATGGGGGTATGATAGTTGTTGTCAAGGATGCCAAGAAAAGTCATTATTCTTTAATGGTTCGACAATATATCAAATTGACTTTGCCGAAAATACTTATTTACCTAAATCCTTATGGTACGGAGAAAAACATGATTCTTCAACTAAAGGCACAAATGTGTTAACCCACATTCTTAACACTAATTCTTTTGATTATCCTAAAAGTATCTATACAGTTCTTGATTTTGTTCAAATCGCAACTAATGAAACAGATTTTATCCTCGACTACTTTGCCGGCTCCGGCACCACTGGTCACGCTACCATCAAGCTTAATCGTGAAGACGGTGGTAAACGCAAATACATCTTGGTAGAAATGGGCGCTTACTTCGATACCGTTACCAAGCCTCGTATTCAGAAAGTCATCTATTCTGATAACTGGGAGAATGGCAAGCCGCAAGATAAGAAGGGCATTTCTCAGATCTTCAAATACCAAGTATTAGAGAGCTACGAAGACACCCTCAACAACTTGACGCTGAAGCAAAAGAATCTAAGCAACCTATTCTCTGACAATGCCCAAGAGGAATACCTACTGAACTATATGCTCGATATGGAAAGCAACGACCATCTGTTTAATATCGAGATGTTCCGCAATCCTTTCGCCTATCAACTGAAAGTAACCGAGAACAATGAACTAGTACCTACTACAGTCGATTTGGTAGAGACTTTCAACTACTTGATAGGTCTCTATGTGGAGCGCATACAGCGAGTAAAAGAGATTAAGTTTGTAGAAGGTACTACCCGCGAAGGAGCAAAGACATTGGTTATCTGGCGCAACTTAGAAGCCACTGACAATGCCGAGACACAACGCACCTTCCGCAAAATTTACGATTCGGTACGCTCCATAGAGTTTGACCAAATCTATATCAATGGCGACCACCACTTCGACAACCTACGTCAAGGCGAAGACTCCTTCAAAGTGAAGTTGATAGAAGAGACCTTCTTTAAGAAAATGTTTAATGTAACCGAACTGTAATGGCAAACTTTCATAACGCACTTGTACTGAACAAGTATATGCTATCGCTGTTCGGCATCGACAGCATAGGTAAGAAGATTATTGGCAAAAACGGAGTAGAGATATTCCCCGAGCTCAAACTATCCGTCAACGAAGGATATACCGAAGAGGGAAATACCATCTACTTGCAAACCTTGTTAAGCCATCAATATCCTACGGAGCATCTTAGTAAAGAGATGCTACAAGAGTATGACGAGAATATTGTTCGTTTCACCAAGCAAATATCCGAACAAAGAGATGAAGAGATCGTTTGGAAGCATTTTCAATACCTATCCTTGCTCTTTACCGAAATCTATTTAGATAAGTACTTCCGCAACAAAGCTAAACTCTTAGCTGAGCTGAACGAATATCTCGAGGAGTTTAACCAAAAGCAACGCAAAGAGATAGAACGTGTAGGCAAAAAACGGGTTAAGGATATCTTTATCGCCGAGCCTTTCACATTAGCTCAACTCAATAAGTTAGCTTTCTGGAACGCTACGGGTTCGGGTAAAACACTGTTGATGCATATCAACATCAAACAATACCTGCACTACGCATCGAAATACAATCAACACCACCAAAACAAGGTATTGCTCATTACTCCTAACGAAGGGTTATCGAAACAGCACCTTGTGGAGTTTGCACTATCCAATCTTCAAGCCAGCAGGTTTAGCAAAAATAGCGGGGGAATGTTTACCGGCAATGAAATTGAAGTGTTGGAGATAACTAAATTAGCTGAAGAGAGTGGCGATAAAACCGTTGCCGTTGATAGCTTTGAAACCGACAACTTAGTATTGATTGACGAAGGACACGGTGGTATGAGTGGAGATAGTTGGAAACAGTATCGCGACCGACTGAGCGAAACGGGATTTGCTTTTGAATACTCGGCCACCTTCGGTCAGGCAATCAGTGCGGCATCGGGAGTGAAGAAAGCCGCTTTCACACAAGAGTATGGCAAAAGCATCTTGTTTGACTATTCCTATAAATACTTCTACGAAGATGGATACGGTAAGGATTACCGCATTATGAATCTAAAGCAGGATGATGCCGGCTATAAGCGTTTGTATCTTACAGCCAATCTACTCTCTTTTTATCAACAACTGCTCATTTTCAAAGAACAAAAATTAGCATTGAGAGACTTCTTATTACACAAGCCGCTGTGGATTTTTGTAGGAGGAAAGGTAAATGCTGTGCGAACAGAAAAAGGAAAACAAGTGTCGGACGTATTGGAAATTATCTATTTTCTCTCTGACTTCTTAAAGAATAGTGCCGAAAGCATTCGTCAGATTGAGGCTGTGATAGAGAACAAGGCGGGGCTGGTTGATAAGAACGGCTTTTCCATCTTCGAGACATCTTTTAGTTACTTGGAGAGTCAAAACTTAAGTGCCGGGGATATCTTTATAGGTATCAATGAATTGGTGTTTAATAACAATGCAATAGGTGCTAACCTCTATTTAGACAACCTAAAAGGTGCCGATGGCGAGCTAGGCTTGCGTGTAGGTGATAATGATTACTTTGGGCTAATCAATGTGGGCGACGAGAAAACCCTATATGATTTCGCTGTAGAGAATGATGTACTGGGAGGCGAACGGGACTTCTCGGACTCGCTATTCAAGAAAATCAATGAAGATAACTCAACCATCAACCTACTGATTGGTTCAAAGAAATTCACCGAAGGGTGGTCCTCTTGGCGAGTTTCGTCTATGGGATTGATGAATGTGGGTAAAAGCGAAGGCTCGCAGATTATCCAACTCTTTGGACGGGGTGTTCGCTTGAAGGGCTATCTTTTCTCACTAAAAAGGTCGACCGGTCTTGACGATTACCAGAAGCCCGACACCATCAAACAACTTCGACCTTACTTGAAACATTTGGAGACACTTCAAATATTTGGTGTACAAGCCAACTATATGGAACAATTCAAGGCATTCTTAGAGGAAGAAGGTTTGCCTCCTAACGATTCGTCGTGGATATCCATAAAGATACCTACCGAACAGAAGAAGGTTGTTCGCGACAATAAACTGAGGCTTATCCGAGTAGCCGATGCCGAAGGATTCAAGAAACACAAACTTGTTCCTTTGCAATTGGACATTCGTCGTTTCGACGGAAAAATTGTAGAGTTAGATTGGTATCCAAAGATTGATGTATTGCAGAAAGAGAAAGGAACGGTTATTCTCCAAAAAGAAGAAGGATTCTTTACCTCCAACCACTTAGAGATGCTGGATTGGAACGCACTCTATCTTGCCATACAAAACTTTAAAGCCGACAAAGGCTATCACAATCTAGCTGTCGATATAGCCGACCTGAAGGCTATCCTTTCAAACAATGCATGGTATCGTATTCTTATTCCAAAGAAGGATTTGTCATTCGATAGCTTTTCTAATATCTTTCTGTGGAAAGAGCTGGCACTTGCCTTGCTGAAGAAATATATAGAACAGTATTATTTATTCGACAAGAACAGTTACAATGCCGACCATATTGAGGCTATCGTTTTATCGGAATCCGACGATAACTTCATTAAAGAGTATGAGTTCCG
>Ga0116172_10000362_pt1 | contig 47703 bp, 39 predicted proteins | sample AD_UKC083_MetaG_FD_89799 | JGI IMG/M metagenome (GOLD analysis project Ga0116172, IMG submission 89799) | Active sludge microbial communities of municipal wastewater-treating anaerobic digesters from USA - AD_UKC083_MetaG | ecosystem: Engineered > Bioreactor > Anaerobic > Digestate | place: USA... | reverse complement strand
GAAAGTAATATTCATCTGCTGATTTAGGCTTATATCGTAAATCGGCATTGAATACAGCGCAACTTGTAATTGCCAGAAATAGCCCTGCGTAGATTATTAGTTGTCGCTTCATATCAAGGATGACTTAATGAACGTTACAATCTCAATGAGGTATTTAAAATTGCTCATACTCTACAAAAATACCATTAATTTTTGATCTTTTAATCTCTATGTAGTAGGAAGTTACTTTTATGTATTTTTGCAGTAATATGTGGTTTTGTTTTTAAGATAATATTTATAAATTTACGGGAGTAATCCATAAACATATAATATGAAACGTTCAATTATCATCATTTTTACATCAATTTTGGCACTGGTTTTTTCATATAATGCAACTGGCAAATCCAATAATTTGTCTGTCAACTCTTTTAATGCTGCCGTTAAAGCGCAGGAAGAAAGCATTCAGTCTCGAATAATGGAGGCTTTTATGAGTGCTTTTTTAGATAAAAATAATTATGAAATCGAGTCCATCATTGATGAGTTATCAGACTCTTATGAAGATAGCGGAAATAAAATTTTTCTCTATTGGAAAGGATATGCTCTATATTATAATAGCGTTGCCTATTTGAAAAATCGTGAAGCAAAAAAATCGAATAGGGAGCTGACTCAGGGTATAGAACTAATGGAGTCAATTGAAAATAAAAATTCCGAAGATTATGCACTTTTATCATTGTTGCATAGTTTCTCGTGTCTATTTACAGGCTATCCTATGATTTTGGAGACATACGAAAAGTGCAACGATTGTGCAGAAAAAGCGTTGGAGCTTAACAAAAATAACATTAGAGCCTACTATGTGCTGGCCAATAGCGATATGTATAGAGGCGGAAAAAATGTTGAAAAGTATCTTCTGAAAGCACTTTCTATTAAGCAGGCTAAAAGCAAAGACCCATATTTGCCTACCTGGGGAAGAGAAGAAATTTATGGCTTGCTTACATCCTACTACATCAAGGAGAAACAATATGACAAAGCAGAGGAATATATTGACTTAGGCCTACAAGAATTTCCTGACAGCTACACCCTTCAGGAGAATCAATCTAAATTGAAGTAAAGTCTCAAGGATTTTGGCGTTGGGAAGTATTTTATTGAAACTGCCTCATTCGAATTGAAATGAGGCAGTTTTTGTCGTCAATACGATACTCTATACCAATATTTGTCGAGTTGTTTATTAATGTGAAGTCCTTTTTTGTAAGAGATTTGTTTTTCAAAGTCATCTATCCATTCCGGGTCGTTTGTATAAACGAAGGCTGAATAATGATTTAAAAAACCTCTGTTTATGAAAAACTCGACTGTTACTGCGGTACTATCGGATTTGTGAATTGCAATTTCATTTCCACCGTTGGAAATAGGTGGAAATGTCCATTTATCGAGAGTGCAAATAATATCGTTGTAACTTACATTCGGTTTCAATTTACCCTCTTGCACGATTTCTTCCCTGGTATCTCTTCTGGATTTCCAATCTAATTTTTCTATCATACGCTCACCAAATAATAGGGATAAACTTCCAATAGAAATTGTCAGGATAAGGCCTACCCTGTGGAACTTTGTCACTTGAGATTTTGGACTTCGCAAAGCTGCTATCAATAACCAAATTGTCAAACTAAGGCCAACGATCAGATAGGGTGCTACAACGAAAAAGGCCGACATGCCGAATGTGTAGTAATAAAAGAGCGGTGCTTGAATCATCGCCATTATCAAAACGATAAATGTCATTATGTTATAAATGACCTTTTTCATAAAAATCGTCCTTGATGGCTTTGTTTCAGCAAAAATACCATTATTAATTCAATCTTTCTTTGTAAATCTACTGACAAACACACCTAAATGTGACAGAATTATGACATTAGTGCTAAAAATGTGGAAAATATCACATTTTTAGTACTAATAATGTGGAAAATTTACATATCTTTGTAATTGAAATAGAATTACAGAGTTATGAGACGAAAATTATTAGAACAACTAATTGAGTGGAAAGAAAGCAAAAAACGCTTGCCACTACTTTTAGAGGGAGCAAGACAAGTTGGTAAAACATATCTTCTGAAAACGCTTTTTGGAGAAAAATATTTTGAAAAGGTAGTGCATGTAAATTTTGAAAAGGCCGATTCGGAGCTTATCAATTTATTTGAAGGCAACATTCAACCTCAACGGATTATTGATTATTTAGCCTTGAAGTTTAATGCTCCTATAAGTCAAGACAACACCTTGATAATATTTGACGAGATTCAAGAAGTGCCTCGTGCATTGACTTCATTAAAATATTTTGCAGAAGATGCGCCTGAATATTATGTTGTAGCTACAGGCAGTTTACTTGGCATTGCTTTACATAGCGGAACGTCATTTCCGGTTGGGAAAGTTAATAGATTACGTTTGTACCCAATGGACTTTGAGGAGTTTTGTTGGGCAAATAATATGGAAGAGCAAACTGAGGAAGCGCATAATGCAATCGAATCATTAAAAAGGCCGTTAATCACAAGCGGATTTAAAGATCTTTTTCAACAATATCTGGCTATAGGTGGAATGCCGGCTGCCGTATCTACATGGATTGCAAGCAAAAATATTGACATTGTAGAAATGATTCTTAAGAATATTCTTTCCGACTATAAAGATGACTTTAGCAAACACACAACCAATACGGAATCTCGGAGAATAGCCAATTTGTGGCAAAGTGTACCAAGACAATTTGCCAAGGAGAATCATAAGTTCGTTTACAAGACTATTGAACCCTCTGCACGTGGGCGCGACTATGCTTTTTCGTTCGACTGGTTGATTGATGCAGGGTTGATTTACAAAGTTAATCTCATCCCTCACGGTGATAAATTGCCTCTCTCTTTTTATGCTGATGAGTCGGATTTTAAAATTTATGGTCTTGATGTTGGAATGCTGAGACAGTTGGCAGGTTTACCCAGCTCAGTTGTAATTGGCGATGATAATATTTGGTCAAATTTTGGCGGTGCTTTTGCCGAAAACTTTGTGTTACAACAATTGCGTTCTATGGGCTTTACAGAAACATACTATTGGGTAAATAACACAAACATTCCAAATCAACCCAAAGGAAAAAGTGAGGTTGATTTTATCATTTCAGATGAAAATACAATTTATCCGATTGAAGTAAAATCTGGAGAACAAGTAAAATCACCTAGTTTAAGAATATATCGTCAAAAATATAATCCGGAACTTAGCATTCGTTTTTCTCTCAAAGCTTTAGAGTATGACGAAGGACTTTTAAATATTCCCCTATACTACTCATTTTTATTTAGGGACCTGATAAGGCAAAAAGATAAATTATCAGTATCGGAATTTACATTTAAGAAGTAGATTTAGATTCTAATCACTTATTTCCACTCTTCTTTTTGGAATTCAATTGTTTGGGCTGGTTAGTATTTCCTATCTTTTTAATGCTTCAACCTTATGTCGCGCTGTGTTTCCAAGGCTTTTCATTTCGAGGATATCCTCGAAATGATGAATCACTTGTTGATTACTATTTAGACATGCTTTTTCTCTTTTTCGGTTTTGCTTTTGTAAATAAATCGGCGGTGTATTTTTCGTAAAGTCCAAATAAAAATTCCATTCTGTTGGCTTCGCTTGTAAAGGGTTGTGGACGATAGGCCAAATCAACTGCTTTGTCCAATTCGTTGTGAGCTTTTACCAATGCAGGTGGCATTGTCAAAGGGTCATAAAGGTCGGAAAGGCTGCTGTTTGGAAATTGCAATCGAGTATCTAAAACCTTTTGAGCTGCATCTTCTATTGCGGTTATTTGCTTTTCGGTTGGGTTATCAGGCCAGGGGAAGTTGTTATAAACAATGCTTGCAGAATATCTGTAATCACTTTTTAATCTACCACAAATGTATTTTACCCAGGCCATATGCATTGCTGACATTAAAACTCCGAAATGAAAAAGACTACCATTTGGAATTATATGACAACTATTATTTGCAATATCATCTTTCCCAAAAAACCCCAAAGGAATATACTTTCTGTTTTCAGAAGTCGTACTTGGAATTAAAACATAATCACTATTTGGCTGTCTATCCTCGCCAAACAATGTTGGAAACGCCGCAAGTTTTTGTGTGGCTTGTCTCTTGCTTTGCTCTCTTAGTTGTCTGACATTTTCAATTCGTTCAGTTATATGTTTAGCCTCTTTTAGTTCAGTTGGATTTGCATCTTTAAGCCATAAACACCAACGTTTATGGCCATTTAGAAATTCGTCTGCTGAAATAAGGGGTTTAAAAAACTTTTCTGATTCTGGCTCCTTGGTTACAAATTCCGTTTTTTCTTCGTCCGTAAATAAAAAATTACCGCCATCATTTGGCATACTGCCGAATGATATTTCCGGAGCATTGCAAATCGGTTTTAAACGTTTCTCAATAAAAACATCTTTTGCATCAACTAGGTAAGGATTAATATTCTTCACTTTTACTTCGTGAGGTTCGCCCTTAATATTTTCATACTCAAAAATCCGTTTATTGCCCGTATCATAATTAGCAAATCCGATTATTACAACATGAACTGCGGCTTTACCGCGGGCTTCGTTACTCCATTTAAAAGTACGATGTGCAAAATGGATTTTAATGTTGTAATGATTAAATAACAAGTTCCATAAAACGCCAACTTGTTCACCTTGCGTAATAGAGTTGGTTGAAACAAAAGCCACTTTTGTTGGAGTGTTAGCTATTAGCTGAGCTGCTTTAACATACCATGCTGTAACATAATCCAATATGCCAAAACCTTTTACTCCTGAAAAGACCCGTTGCATATCCAACTTTTGATTATGATTTTGCTCCTTCTTGCCTACAAAAGGCGGATTTCCGAGAATATAATCGAAATGGCTTTTGCCTGAAAATGATTTTGGATAAGTACCCTCAACAACTTGTACTTTTTTACTGAACACATTCACAGTACCGTAATGAGCTACGGGCTCACTTACCATATAAATATTAGTATTATCGGCTTTAATATCAACTACATCTTCTTGGGTAAGCGCAGACCAATCCATTTGAAGCGCATTTCCAACCCTTATATGAGCCGATTTCATTAGCGGCAAACGAACAAAATATTGTCCGAATTCCTGACTGACCAACATATTCATTTGATGGTCAATCAGCCACATGGCTACCTCAGCAATGCGTGCGGGAAATTCTTCATATTCGATACCATAAAATTGGTCAACATCGAGCCAAACAATATTTTCTATCGATATAAACCTTTGTCCTGATTTGTACAACTCCCGCAAAATTTCCAATTCCAGCAATCTCAGTTCCCTGTATGTTATAACCAGAAAATTTCCACAACCGCAGGCAGGATCAAGAAATTTGAGCGTACTTAGTTTTTTATGAAATGCCGTTAGTTTATTTCTATTATCTTTTACGCTTTCAAACTCTTCCCAAAGCTCATCAAGGAATAGCGGCTTAATAAGTTTTAAAATGTTTGTTTCGCTGGTGTAATGAGCTCCAAGATTTCTGCGTTCCTCCGGATTCATTACACTCTGAAACATTGAACCAAAAATTGCAGGTGAAATCTTACTCCAATCAATATAAGTACAATCTAAAAGTGCTTGACGCATTTTGCTGTCAAAACTCGCCATAGGAAGCATTTCCTCAAATAGCTTTCCATTAACGTATGGAAAGGCAGCCAGATCCTCATCCAGGGTTATAAACCTTTTATCTTTAGGCGTGTTTAGCACCTGGAAAAGTTCATGCAATTTTGCTGCAAGGTCGCTTCCGTCAATGTTGGTACGTCTTTCAATGTATTCCTGAAACTGTTTTCTTTCAAAAATGGTGGTATCTTCGGCAAATAAGCAGAAAAGCAAACGAACAAGGTATACTTCTAAAGGATGTCCTATGTAACCAATTTCTTTGAGCCTGTCGTGAAGTTTGCCCATTAGCTCAGCCGCCTTGATATTAGCCGGGTCCTCTTCTTTGTAAACTTTCTTTTGATAGCCTAGTAAGTAACCAAAATACCGAACGTTTTTTACAAGGTCTTTTAGTTTAAAGTCTATTTGCGTATTGTCGTCAAGATCGTGGAGGCGGAAGTTTTCGAAATCGGAAACAAGAATACATTTCGGTAATTCGTGTTCCTTTAGGCCGTATGAATACTCCAGTGCCTGTTGATATGCCTTGTCAAGGTCTTTGCCCCGACTTTTCATTTCAATTAAGATCGTCCCCTTCCATAGCATATCAATATAGCCCTCTTTGTCGTCAAGCTTTTTAACTCTATGCTCGAAAGTGCCAACTCTTTTACTGCTAATGCCGAAAACATTGAATAAGTCCACTAAAAAAGGCTGTGCATCTGCTTCTTCCCTTGAAGCGTCAGCCCATTTTTTCGAGAAACTTACTGCTCTCTCTTTTATTTCATTCCAGCTAAGCGCCATGGATTCAACCTCTTAATATTATTCCACATGAACTTCCACAAAGTTAATTATAAAAGATTGAACAATGTAGGCATAATAGACAATTTTAGTCATTGGGATCTGGACGCTACGCTCCCACATCCCTCCCCGCCTGCGGCGCAAACTAATTAAGGACATGCCACATTTGATTAGTGGTTATCATCCCACACTTTCTTTATCCACCAGGAAATCGTAGATACTCATAAACATGATACCATCCTCATTCTGATAACGAGGAGTATGGTCGCCTACAATCACAATCTTTTTAAACGAATCGTCAATCCTCTTTAACGACTGCAATTCCTGATTACGTTTATCATCATCAGGAATGCTTAAGGCTGACTGTATATATGAGCGTTTATATCCTTGATTACACACAAAGTCCACCTCAAGAACCTTTCTTATATTCTTTCCCTCATCGTCTATTGTATTCCAAATCACCTCACCCACATCCACTGCCATTCCACGACTACGCAACTCGTTATAAATAGCATTTTCCATCAAGTGATTTTTCTCCACCTGGCGGAAATTCAGCAATGCGTTTCTGAGACCCAAGTCTTCAAAATAAAACTTTGAAGGAGTATCGATATAGCGCTTTCCCTTGATGTCATAACGCAAAGCGCGCTCTATGATGAATGCATCCTGTAGGTAATCAAGATAAACCTTTATGGTATCCTGGCTTATCTTACTTTTTTTAACCGAACGAAAGGTATCTGCTAATTTTCTCGGATTAGTCAGACCGCCTATATTTGAAGCAAGAGTGCTGATCAGTTCCTCTAGATCACCATCAAGTTTAATATTATGTCGCTCCTTAATGTCTTTAAGATAAGTATGCTTAAAAAGTCCCTTTAGATAGGTTATACGTTCTTTATCCGAAGCCATCGTAATCACTTGAGGTAACCCGCCATAGGTCAAATATTCCACCCACAATTGCTCAATGGGCTCATTTTGTCGTGCTCCGCAAACCTCCTGAAAAGATAGTGGATGTACCCGTACTTCAAATCCTCGACCTCGAAACTCAGTAATAATATCTTTTGATAGGAATCGAGCATTTGACCCGGTAACATATATATCTGCGTTTTTGACCTGAAGATATGAGTTCAGTACATCCTCAAATTCATTCACCAGTTGTACCTCATCCAGCAACACATAATGCATCTTGTCATCGAGTAGTCGGCCGTCAATATAATCCAACAATTTGTCCGGATCTCTGAGTTCCTTGTTTCTTCGATCTTCCAGATTAACCTTAATTATATGCTGTTCGTCCACTCCTTCTGCTTTCAACGCATCAGAAAACAGATTAAAGAGCAGATAAGATTTACCGGATCTCCTCATACCGGTAATGACCTTGATCATTCCGTTATGCCTCGAGCCCAACAACCGATTAAGCAATAAATCACGTTTTATTTCCATTCCATTCGATATTTCTGCGTCTATCCGCAATTATGTCGAATGCAAATATAGGAACTTATTTGTGGTATACAAAATATTGATATGAAAATAAAGGTGTATCAATATGCTTGACACCGTATTCTATATAACAGTTTGAAATGCCATTTTGGCCTTTCAAACACAAGAGGTGGAAGGAGGAATCCCTCTCTCTCCGGGATTGTGCGCTGCGCGCATTCCCTCCCCGCCTGCGGCGGGGCGAGGCTAGGAACGAAATAAAAAATGGCACTCAAGTAACTTTGTGCCATTATTCTGTTTCTTATTGTAATTCAGCAAAGTATTTATGTTTTGTTGCCTCGTTCTTCAATAGAATAGTTAGAACATTCTCCACAAATTTAATAAGTTCTTGAACATTTAAAATTTGAAATTCCATAATTGGTTTTCTAAAAAAAAGTAATCGCCAGGCATTTGGGGTTTTTTCATTATTTAGGTTACTTTCAAATCCTTCATTTTCTAAAGCATTTATTAGTTCTTTAAACTCATTAGAGGCTCGAAGTAAAGGTTTGTATTCTGGATTAACGTCAAAAAAGAATACAACTTCAGGAGTGTCTTTCGAAAAACGGATTTTATGGTCGCTAGTGTTGTAATAAAGTGAAATTGCACCTAATTGCCCATAAGTTTTTCTCGTAGAATCCTTTAATCTAAACTCAACCCCATTCCTTCCCCATATATTTTGGTAGAAACAATTGATGTTGTTAAAACCAAACTTACTAAAGTCTAACTCGTGAACAAGTGTCTGGAATATGCTTTCAATTTTCCTGTCAAAATCTATCTTTAGATAGTCACAATAAAGTTCGATTTCATCAAGATAAATTTCACCTAATTCATCAAATTCTCCAGACCTTTTTCCGTAGTCCACAAATTGCTGAACAATAATGTTATCCTTGTAAGTTTTCTTTAAAAATAATGAGATCTCTTGCCAGGTCTTGAAAATTACTCTATCGTCTACTATTTGTTTGATAATATCAACATCTGATTTCCTAGGTGAGGTAACCAATAATAAATCATTTTCACCACAAAGTTTCAGGTGTCCTCTAAGTTGATTGACACCAAGAGCAAGCCTATTAGTTTTATTCTCATAAAAAACTTTAATTTGGCTATTATCAGTGAGTGTAATGACAAAACTACCATCAGGATTTGTTTCACCACCACCATAAACTGTTTCTAAATTTACTAATGGCTTACTTGCTGTCCTTTTATTTGTCAAAAAGTCAAACAATGTATTGTCATTGAGTAATTCAATGATTGAGAAAAAATTATAGGTCAATTTATTCTCAGGTTGTTGATACGAGTTTAAAAATATATTTGTTCTCATCATGTATACTTTTGATTATTGACAATTATCCCTAACATCGAATTTTACATCAAAAATACCATTATTTACTCAATATTTTATCGTCAGTCACCTAATAAGCAACCCTATATGCGACAGAATTATACCATTGGTGCTAAAAATGTGGAAATAATCACATTTTTAGTACTAATAATGTTGAAAAAATCACCGTCTTTTATTAACAATAGTTTTCGAGTATGTGCTTTTGAGCTTTAATCATGTTTTTCCTGATTTTAGTACAAACCTTTTTTAGTACATGACATTAATTTCCACTCTTCTTGTTGGGATTCAATTGTCTGGGCTGGTTAGTATCTTCAATCTTTTTAATGCTATCAGCTGTTGGTAGGTCTTCTGGCATGGTTCCGCCTAATTCCTTAATGGTTTTACGTACTTTTTTACCAACTTCGTGGTGTGTCTTGTTGGCTTTATGTTTGCCTTTTATATTTTCTCGTTTTAGCTTCTCTTCGGTTTGTGTAGCACGGAAAAGATTGGCTGCCAATTCGGTACTGCCCATGTGATCAAGTATCTGTTGACTTTTCTTTAACCCCTTCTTTTTATGGATTGCCTTAGCATCTAACCCGCCATATAAGCCCTTGTAGCCATGGTTTTGGAAGATAGCATAATCAATTGGCTCTACTACTCCGGCATCTTTAGCCGCCGCTGCAAGTTGTGCATTGTGTTTTGCCATCTCGTTTCGTAAAAACAAACGTTTCTCATCTTCAGAGTTCAAGCGGTTATACTCGTCCATTTTGGTTATTTCCTGCAAACGAGTTTGCACTGCAAAATAAGTTTGTCCCAAAGCGACAACTTCTTTGCTTGGATCAGCATTTTGAACAATTAGATAGCAAGCGTAACGGGATAGTTTGTAGCTCTGCGTAGGTCTTTTGGCTCCTGAGCCAATGGCAACCAATTCGTTGAACTCAACGATATGGTCTTTGACTTGCTGGCCACTATTCAGACATGCTTCTTTAGCTTTTTCTATTACCGAAAGAAAGTTACGGAAATCAGTATAATCTAAGGCTTTAGCGAGAGCACGCGCACCCCAAAATTCATTGCCATTTTCATCGGTTTGTTTGATCTGTTCAAACAGACTGGTATGCTGATTTGATAATTCTTTCGTCATAGGTTAGAGTTTTTCAATTTCTACAAAGTTAACCAGAAAAGATTGAACAATATAGGCATAAAAGACAATTTTAGTCATTGAGGGATTTGGTCGTTTCACTCCTACATCCCTGACTACTCGCCGTGGGGGCCTAGCAAACAGATATAATACACTTTGGAAAAAGTACAAATAAACAGTTTGTGTAAATATTAAAAAGTGACTACTTTTTTAAATAAACACAAGGTTAATCCTACAAATTTTTAAAAAAATTACTACCTTAGTCAGAAAATATTTAAAATATTCTAACTGAATAACAACTTAATTTGTTTATTTGTTGAAGATTGATGTGCAAAGTTCGTTTATTCAGAGTAAGGGAACCTCTCCAAAAGGGCGATTCTCTAGCACAAAGACATGAAATACAATAACATTAGAGAAGAGGAACTAAAAAACAAAGTAGCACAAGACTACTTTGGTATCTATGATTGCACCAGAATAATTGGCAATGTTGACTTTTGTGTGTGTATGTACCAGAACCAAAAAGAACTTTTTGAACAAGAATCTCTACTTTGGGCAGAAGCGAAAACAGGATCTTCCGATATTTACAAATCTATTGTTCAACTTATACTAACAATTGGCAAAGCAAGGACTTTTGACAATAATTTGCCTCCAGCAATGTTGGGGGCATTTGACGGAGAAAAAATTGCTTTTATTCCTTACAGTGACATTCGCGATTTTTTTTACATAAACGACTTCAACTGGAAAGTAACGCCTTCAGACTATAGCTCAAAGGAGTTTAATCTCATTCACGAAAAAGTAAAAACTGTAATTGATAATAAAGCCCTACTATTCAACTTCCTGAATGACGACCAAGAACTAAAGAAATTCATAAAGAATAATTTCATCGTCGGTAAATTAGGTTTTACGAAAATCAAAATAGACAAGAATAATTTTATGGTCATTTACAACAAATGACTACAAGTTGTTAAACCGACCATTGCCATAAATTGGGACATTGCAAAGAAAACTGGAATTATTGATGGAGACTTTTATCTAGCAGACTTATTATCGCACGAAAATAATACTCTAAAAGAAAAGCTTTTTGTTCTACTTAGAAAAGATCACTACGAACTTGACCGAAAAATGGATGAAGCAGGATTATTTACCAGTAGCACAACTGACTTCGCAGACAACCAGGTTGCACATGCACAATTTTGGAACAAGTACGAACGACCGCCTAAAGAAGAATACTGGGATTATATTGTAGGGCGTAGAGACTTGCTTGTTCCGCAAGATATAAGGGAGAGAAAAGGGAGTTTTTTTACCCCGCAAATTTGGGTAGAGCTTTCTCAACAATATTTAACTGATGTATTAGGAGAGGATTGGCAAGATGAGTATTATGTTTGGGATTGTGCTGCCGGCACCGGAAATCTCTTAAATGGACTAACAAACAAGTATCACATTTGGGCTTCAACCTTAGACAAACAAGATGTTGATGTCATGCACGACCGTATAAAAAACGGCGCAAACTTGCTTAAAGATCACGTTTTTCAATTCGACTTCCTTAATGATGACTTTAGCAAATTGCCAAAATTGCTTCAAGATATAATTAACAATCCCGAAGAAAGAAGAAAATTAGTGATCAATATTAATCCACCCTATGCGGAGGGCGACAATGTTCGTGGGTTAGGTAGAAAAAATGTTCACGTTAGTAAAATACATAATAAATATCAAGAACTTATGGGCAAATCTAGTGGCGAATTATTTGCTCAATTTTTTATAAGAATTTATCAAGAAATCCCTCAATGCGTGCTTGCAGAATTTTCAAAGATGAAAATTCTGCAAGCACCAAACTTTTCGGATTTTCGCAACATTTTTCGAGCAAAGCTCGAAAAAATTTTTTTGGTTCCTGCAAATACTTTTGATAATGTCAAAGGAGATTTTCCTATTGGTTTTATTATTTGGGACACATCAAAAGATGAAGTTTTTGAAAAAACTAGTGCAGACGTGTACGATGCAAAAGGTAATTTTGTCGGAACAAAAGTAATTACAGCTTATGACAATTTAAAATACATAAGCGATTGGCTTGATATTAATTCCACAAACATTTCTACCAACTACATTGGTCATTTGGCATCTGTCGGTAATGATTTTCAAAATCAACGAATGATTTTTATTGATAATGAGAAAAAAGAAAATTGGAAAAAAGGCGGACGTCATACCAGAATTACAGCAGAAAATTTAATTATTGCTTCCATATTTTTTGCAGTTCGAAAAGTTATTCCTGCCACTTGGCTGAATGACCGCGACCAATTTCTACACCCAAATAACAAATGGGAAGAAGATACCGAGTTTCAAAATGATTGTTTGGCATACACACTTTTTAATAACAATATCTCAAGCAGTTTTGGTGTAAACGATTGGATTCCATTTACAGAACAAGAAGTAGATGCGAGGGAAAAGTTTGCAAGTAATTTTATGATCAACTTTATAAACGGCAAACTTAAAACCGACCATATTGGAGGTTTATTTAGCACACAAACAGAAAGGACAACGCCACTCATCTTTTCACTAGAGGCAGCAGCTGTTTTTGACGCAGGTCGTGAACTTTGGAAATATTACCACAAACAACCTAACTGTAATGTTAATGCTTCATATTACGACATTAGAGAACATTTTCAAGGCAGAAACGAAGCAGGTAAAATGAACAATACCAGTTCAGACGAAACATATACTAGCTTGATTAGCAACCTAAGAGATAAACTCAGACAACTTACCTACAAAATAGAGCCAAAAGTTTATCAGTATGGGTTCTTAAAAAAACAACATATTTGATAGAGAGGGACTCTCTCTCCGGGATTTGGTCGCATACGCTCCCACATCCCTATCCACTCGCCGTGGGGCCCTTACAAGTCGAAAGGCCTGAAGCGGAGCTTCAGTTTTTATACAACAAATCCCCTTTTGAGCAAGCTCAAGGGGATTTATTTGTATAAAAAAACCGAATGACTTTCGTCATTCGGCCTTTCGACTTGCGGAGAGAGAGGGATTCGAACCCCCGGAAGCTTTCACTTCAACAGTTTTCAAGACTGCCGGTTTAAACCACTCACCCATCTCTCCTTCCCTTTGGTTTGGGAGTGCAAAGATATATTAAAAAAACATTTACTCAAAAAAAAGCTTATTTTGCGGAGACGGATTCTTCGGTCTTAGACTGCTTGGAGAAGAATTTCCACTTAAAAATCAGGAGATAGATTGCTCCGCATGTGATGCAGGAGTCGGCGAAGTTGAAGATAGGACGGAAGAAGATAAATTCTTTTCCGCCCCAGATGGGTACCCATTCGGGGAGTGTGGTGTCGATGATGGGAAAGTAGAACATATCGACCACTTTGCCGTAAAGGAATCCGGAGTAACCTCCTCCTGCGGGAAAGAGTTCTGCCACCTGTGTGAAGGTGCTTTCGCTGAATATCATTCCGTAGAAAAGGGAGTCGATGATATTGCCAATTGCACCGCAGAGAATGGCGGCGAGACCCACAAGAACTCCGGTTGGGGTATCACCGCGCTTGAGGAGTTTCCTGATGTATATTATGATGGCTATGGCAAGTACCACTCTGAATATGGAGAGGATGAATTTGCCAACGTTGCCTCCGAACTGCATTCCGAAGGCCATGCCCGGATTTTCAATAAAAAGTATTTGGAACCAACTACCAAATACATGGATGCTCTGACCAATGGTCATATTGGTCTTAACCAGGATTTTGATAATCTGGTCAATAATCAAAAGAAGGATTACAAAGAGGGATATCTTGAAACCTCTCGAAATTTTCATCTCCGCTATTTGTTCATTTCATTTTTACCCTCGACGCTGAGTGTAGCGTGGGGTACTAGTCTGAGTCTCTCCTTGGGTATCAGTTTGCCGGTGACGCGGCAGATACCGTAGGTTTTGTTTTCGATGCGGATAAGGGCATTCTCGAGGTTCTGTATGAACTTATACTGACGCGCTGCCAGTTGACCCGACTCTTCCTTGGAAAGGGAAGACGCACCTTCCTCCAACACCTTGAACGTGGGAGACGTGTCCTCTGTGTCGTTACTTGAGCTGTGGTTTACAGCACCTCTGAGCATTTCGTACTCCTCTCTCGCTTGTGTAAGCTTTTCAAGGATGAGTTCTTTGAACTCCTGCAGCTCTTCATCCGAGTAACGTACCTTTTCATTTATTTCTACTGATTCGCCCATGACTATATATGTTGGTTAAAGTGTAAATTTAGGAACATTATTTCAATTTCACAACAGATATTCTCAATTCTCCTTCATCCCACTCAACGGGAATGCCATCTTCACATGTTTCGGCAAGTGTGATGGATTTTGAGAGAGTCTGTTCGCATACATAGGAATTAAAATCACCGAGAGCCTCCTCGATTTCGGGATTGCTCTGAATGAATACATTTATACGATCGGTTACCTCAAATCCGCTCTCCTTGCGTAGATTCTGAATACGGTTAATCAGTTCGCGTGCAACTCCTTCCCTTCTGAGCGCATCGGTTACCGTGACATCAAGAGCAACGGTGAGTTTGCCTTCTGTAGTGACGAGCCAGCCGGGCATATCCTCGGATGTGATCTCATAGTCCTCTGAAGAGAGCGTTACTTCACCTGAAGGAAGTGCAAGATTGTAATTACCCGCTTTTTCAATTTCCGAGATTGTCTGCTGCGAAAGGTTTGCAAAGGAGGATGCGATCTCCTTCATCTGTTTGCCGTACCTCTTGCCGAGAGTCTTGAAGTTGGGTTTTATCTTTTTTGTAATAATCCCCGTGGTGTCGTGGATGAACTCCATTTCCTTAACATTCACCTCATTGAGAATAAGCTCCTTGACCATCTCAAGCTGCTCTTCGATAGTGCGGTCAAGCACGGGAATGATAAGTTTCGCCAATGGCTGACGCACCTTGATGTTGACCTTTCTGCGGAGCGCAAGTACCATTGAAGAACTCTTCTGAGCCAAATCCATTCTCTCCTCGAGGGCTGCGTCTATATACTCTTCACTAAATGCGGGCATCCGCTCATAGTGTACCGATTCTGCTCCCGGTACGAGATCGCACCAGAGCAAATCCATATAGAATGGAGCTATCGGGGCCGAGAGTAGAGCTACCGTCTTGAGAGCCTCATAAAGTGTCTGGTATGCGGCAATCTTGTCCGGAGTGAGTCCCCCGCCCCAGAAGCGCTTGCGGTTGAGGCGTACATACCAGTTGCTTAGGTTGTCACAGACGAAATCCTGGATCAAACGACCTGCGGTAGTAAAATCGTAGTCCTCATACGCTTCAACCGACTTTTTGACGAGAGTATTAAGCAGCGAAATGAGCCATCTGTCTATTTCCTGGCGCTTTATCACGGGTACTTCCGGCTCTGAGCCGTCGAATCCATCCACATTGGCATAGAGTGCAAAAAACGAATAGGTATTGTAGAGGGTGCCGAAGAATTTTCTGCGCACCTCATCCACTCCACCTACGTCGAACTTGAGGTTGTCCCAGGGTTGTGCGTTTGTGAGCATATACCATCTTAGCGGGTCAGCGCCATATTCGTCGAGAGTCGCAAATGGATCCACAGCATTACCCAGGCGCTTACTCATCTTATTGCCCTCTTTGTCAAGGACAAGTCCGTTTGAAATTACTCTCTTGAATGCGCGCTTGTCACTCACCATAGTGGCGATTGCATGAAGAGTGAAAAACCAACCTCTGGTCTGGTCAACACCTTCAGCGATAAAATCTGCAGTCTGGCCAAACTCGGGGCTATCAACTTTTGCAAGGGTTTCCTGCGCATAGGGCATCGCTCCCGAATCAAACCATACGTCAATCAAATCGCTCTCCCTTACCATCTTGCGACCATCATCCGAAACGAGGAAATAGTCATCTACGTATGGACGGTGAATATCTATCTTATTGTAATTTTCATCCGAATAGTCACCTGGCACAAACCCTTTATCCTTGAGAGGGTTGGATGGCATAATACCTGCCGATACGGATTTTTCCAACTCCTCATATAGCTCTGCAACGGAACCTATACACTTCTCCACAGTGCCGTCCTCAGTGCGCCAGATGGGGAGCGGGGTGCCCCAATAGCGGCTTCTGGAGAGGTTCCAATCCTGGAGGTTCTCAAGCCATTTACCGAAACGTCCGGTACCGGTGGAAGCGGGCTTCCAATCAATAGTGTCATTGAGCTCCATCATCCTCTCCTGCACTGCAGTGGTCCTGATAAACCATGAATCGAGCGGGTAGTATAGCACAGGCTTATCAGTTCTCCAGCAGTGGGGATAGTTGTGAGTCTGTTTTTCAATTCTGAAGGCCTTGCCCTGCTGTTTTAGGTCGACAGAAAGGTCTACATCCAAAGTGTCGTCATCGGGACCGAGCGTGGGATCATATTCATTTTTCACATACCTGCCGGCGTACTTGCCGTACTTTTCTACATTTACCCTTTCCGCAACGAATCGTGGATCAAGGTCCTCAATAGCATAGAACTTGCCCGTAGGGTCAACCATCGCCTGATTGAGACCAGCGGCATCCACCATCATCAATGCAGGTACGCCATTTGCTTTCGCCACTTTGTCGTCGTCCGCACCGAAGGTTGGGGCGATGTGCACGATACCCGTTCCATCTTCAGTAGTCACAAAATCTCCTGTAATCACCTTATGGGCACCTTCCGAGCATTTTACCCAAGGGAATAGCTGCTCGTAGCGAATACCTGCAAATTCTTTTCCCTTAATAGGCTTTCCAAGTACACGGAAGGGGTTTTTATCATTAAAATGAGCACCAAGAAGCGCTTTTGCCACCAAATAGATGGCGGGCTCTTTTGTATAGGGATTGACGCTTTCTACTTTCAGATACTCGATATTGGGGCCTACGCAAAGTGCAGTATTGGAGGGTAATGTCCAGGGAGTCGTGGTCCAGGCAAGGAAGAATAAAGGCAGTGTGCTATCCTCGAATAGGAACTGAGACTTGCTATCCTTAATAACCTTAAATTGCACTACTGCGGTAGTATCCTTGACATCGCGATAACATCCCGGTTGGTTGAGTTCGTGCGAGCTTAGACCTGTACCCGCAGCAGGGGAATACGGTTGTATTGAGTAGCCTTTATATAGCAGTCCCTTTTCATATATTACTTTGAGAAGGTGCCATAATGTCTCAATATAGCGATTGTCATAGGTAATATAGGGATTATCCATATCCACCCAGTAACCGATGAGTTCTGTCAAAGAGACCCATTCCTTTGTATATTTCATCACCTCCTTGCGGCAGGCTTCGTTGTATTCCACTACGGAAATCTTTTTTCCGATATCTTCCTTGGTGATACCGAGCATCTTTTCCACACTGAGTTCCACGGGGAGACCATGAGTATCCCATCCCGCCTTGCGTTCCACCCTAAAGCCGCTCTGTGTCTTATATCTACAGATGACGTCCTTTATGGCACGAGCCATAACATGATGGATGCCGGGCATTCCGTTAGCTGAGGGAGGACCTTCAAAAAAGATGAAATTCGGCGCATTCTCTCCTGCAGCAAGCACTTTGCGAAAAGTATCCTGCTTGTTCCATTTCTCTAATACTGTGCGATTTGTCTCAACCAAATCGAGCTTTTGGTACTCGTTAAAACTCATATTTCGTTTATTTGAATTTGCAAAGATACGATAATTCACTAATTTTGACCAATCATTAAAAAATTAAGTTTATGGGAGTTATAGACATTATCCTCCTCGTCTGCTTTCTACCCGCGTTTTACTTTGGCATCAAGAACGGTCTTGTCAAACAAATAATATCCGTAGCAGTTATTTATTTCGGCATCACACTCTCTCTAAGATTTGCCGATCTGGTTTCTTCCTGGCTTCTTAAACTTTTCACACTTTCCGACTTCTGGATAAAGGCAATTTCATTTGTTCTTATATTCCTTGTTGTGGCAATTTTACTAAATCTTGTCGGCAAGCTTATAGAGAAAATTTTAAAAATAGCCCTGCTCGGATGGCTTAACAGACTACTTGGCGTAGTTGTTACACTGGCAATTTTCGTACTGATACTTTCGACCGTCATCCATTTTGTCGATGCCGCAAATGAGACATTTCATTTTATTTCGGAGGATAAAATTGCTGAATCAAAGATCTATCCCTCTTTGCTTGACCTCTCGTACAAGCTGTTTCCCTATTTTGAATCATTTTTTTAAAATTTTGAATCTTTTTAAAAAAAAGCAAAAACCTGTAGCTTGAAACAACAACTATTATAATTGCTTTTTCAAGCACATTTTTTCTCTTTTTTATCCACTACTTTGCCTATGGATTTTTTGGCAAAGCCACGGATTATGAAAAGAGAAAAAGAGATTTTACCCGCATCTGAACTCGACCGGACAGTGTCGGGGATAGTGCCTGCCGCAGGAAGAGGTTTTGTGCTTCTCTACACGCTGGTTTCACTGCTTTGTCTCCTTCTCTCCGTTTTTGCGGCTACAGCTTTTATCTAGAGGGAGCCTGTGCGGAAGATATGTCCCGATGGCGGACGGGACACTGAAGGGTCGGGAGGACTCCCTCTTTTTAATGAATCTAAGAGGAGAATGGAAATGAGAAGGAGAATCAACATAAAACAACATGACAGAACGGACTGTGCAGCAGCTTGTATCGCATCCATAGCCGGATGGTATGGATACAGCATACCCCTAACCATCGTTAGAGAGGCATCTGGAACAAGCGCATACGGTACCACAGTCAAAGGAATTCTGGATGCTTGCCGAGAGATAGGATTCATGGCGAAAGGCTATAAGTCGGAAACAGGCGACATCACTCCCCTGCTCGGACTCGGATGTCCGGCGATCCTCCACATTCTAAAGGAAAATGGAGACCTCCATTTCTATGTTTTATATAAGATTAATAGCAAAAAGGCCATTGTGATGGACCCCGCAGAGGGCCGTCGTATAAAGAAAAATATTGACTCGTTGCAAAAAGAGTGGAGCGGATACCTCGTCATAATGAGACCGGACCCCAATCTCACACAATTCCGCGGTAAACGCGGACATTTCTCAAAATACGCTTCACTACTCTTACTGACACTTAGGGACTACGTCCTATCTCTTGCCGGGGCTGCAGCCTACATTGTGGCCGGCATCTGCACCGCTCTTTTCTTGCAACATATCATAGATGACATACTCCCTGCAGGAGATATGACGGCCCTGGGTTTCACAGGCGCGCTTATGGTCCTCGTGATGGCTGCAGCACTTTTGGTCGGATACGGGCAGGTAATATTCACCCTGCGGGCCGGAATCAGCATAGACAGCCATATTATTTTAAAATATATAAGCCACCTTTTCAGCCTGCCTGTCGGTTTTTTCAAAGGCAGGGGTGCGGGCGAGCTCAACTCCAGGATTGGAGATTCGATGCGCATCCGCTCATTCCTGATCGAAGGTGTTACCACCATACTCACGAGCATTCTCACGCTTGCCGTCTCATTTGTGCTGATGTTTTCATTTTACTGGAAACTCGCATTGATGACAATGGCTTTCATCCCGCTTTTCTGTACGGTATACATAATTGCCGGAAAGGTCAACAGAAAGACAAGCAGGGAGATTATCGAGAGCGCTGCAGAATTTGAGGAGAGGAGCGTAGAAGGCATATCTTCAATAAAAGTGATCAAGTATTTCGGCAACGGAGAACACTTTTACCGCAATATTGAGCGGCAATATGTCACATTTGCAGACAAACTATACCGCGGTGGACGCTATTCGGGCATATTTGCGACATCTGCGGATGCTGTCTCCAGACTCCTGACCGTCTGCCTGATACTTTTAGGCTCGCTGTTTATTTTCAAAGAAGAACTCAGCGTGGGGGAACTGGTCTCATTCTATTCTCTCTCCTCATTTTTTTCAGGGCCATTGAGCCAACTTGTAGGACTGACGGACGATTTAGCTGAATTTAACACGGCATCCGAAAGAATTTTCGAGATTCTCGATCTCAAAAGCGAAGGCGGTGAGTTTCTCCCCTGCTCCCTTGACAAATGTGAAGAGATCCGTTTCCACAACGTGGAGTTTGCCTATCCAGGGAACGAACCGCTGCTGAGCGATTTCAACATAACAATTCCAAAAGGGCAAATAACGGCTATAAAAGGGTCCAGCGGCTGCGGTAAAAGCTCACTCGCATCACTGCTGATGCGTGACTACAAGGTACAAAAAGGCAAAATAACCCTCGGAGATATCGACATCAGCCAAATCGACATAGGCAGATGGCGTGACTATATATCGATTGTACCACAGGATGCCGACCTCATTAGCGGCACCATACTGGAAAACATCACCTGCTACGATCCGGAGCCGGATGTGGAACGCGTAATCGAAATACTTGAGGAACTGGGTATGCGTGAATTTATCTCAGGCCTTCAGATGGGACTCCTGACACGCACCGGCGAACACGGATGCCGTATTTCGGGCGGCCAGAGACAGCGTATAGCGCTCGCAAGAGTGCTCTACCGCGATCCTTTCATCTACATATTGGATGAGGCTACCTCATCCCTGGACAGCAAATCACAATCCTATATCCTGCAAAAACTGCAGGACCTCAGGGACAAGGGAAAAACAGTCATACTGATCACACACAACAAAGAGAATGCTTTAATTGCAGACAATACTATCACGATGAGTGCGCACTCATAGAGGTCATTTCCGGGCACCTGACCAAAGAACGGAGTAACACAAAAAATTTAGCTTTATGGAAGAAAAACGATTGAAAGCACTGGGATTGAGGGAAATGACTTCCATTGAACTCCAGTCGGCAGGTGGGGCAACTGTGAGTGCCGCCGCACTGTTTGAGAAAGTAAGGGCCATCATCAATTTTATCGGTGACTATCTGCCAAAACTCCTGAAGGGGATTGTTGACGGATGGAACAGTCTCAAAGGTCAAAAATGATGGAGGAAACTGACTATGAGAGATGATTTCACAATACCGGGACTCAGACCCATTGAGATGCGCGAGTCGGTCTGCATTATCGGAGGTATTGATAAAAAAGCCCAGGATGCGCTTTACTACATCGGTTATGTTATCGGACTTGTAGCGCAGTACATCTGCACTCTTGTCAAAAAATTAAAAGGTCTTATTGGAGGAAAGAATGCATAACCGTCCTTTAGCGGGAATTCCGGGTGCTCACGGCACCCGGGAATCCCATTTATTTTCTAATAAAATGAAACGAAACAGGAATACAAAGGGCTTTACACTGATGGCCGCACTGCTGATTGCAGGGACTCTCCCCACTTCTGGACAGAACTGGACTCTGGAACAATGCATCAGCCACGCGATGGAGCATAACCACGATATAAGAAGTGCCCTATCCTCAATCAAAGAGCGTGAAAGCGCTCTGAGGGAGCTATCCTGGAGCCTGATTCCGCAGATCGGGGGAGAAATAGGACATGATTTCAACTGGGAACGACTCTCGCCCTACAAAATCAAAGGAACGCAAAGCACAAATGCTTCGATCGGTGGCAGTGTAACACTCTTTGCCGGACTCAGGGGCTACTTCAGCATCAGAGAAGCCGGCTATTCGCTCAAAGAGGCGAGCAAATCCCTGGAAGGAGTGCGTGATGCTGTAATAGTCAGCGTAATCAGGAGCTGCCTCCAGATGGTGCTTGCGAGAGAATTGCACGCCATAGCGGAGTACAATTGTGAGAGCATCATCAGACAGATGGAGAAGTGTCGTAAGATGGTGTTGGCAGGATTGCGTCCTTTAAGCAGCCTGGTGGAACTCGAAGCACAGGTTGCACAGGAGCAGTACACCATCACCGCATCGGCTGCAGAGATAGAAAGCAGCCGCATTGCACTGATGCAGCTGCTTAACCTCCCTTATGACAGTCGATTCAACGTAGAGGTACCTTCCATAGATACGTTGCCACCTGAGAATGTACCAGATATATCCGCTTACAGAATAGCTGATGCGCATCCTGCCACAAGAGCTGCGAGGGCAGCAATGGAGGCGAACAAAGCTGCAGTAGGAGTCGCTGCAAGTGCACTTTATCCCATAATAACACTATCCGCAGGTTATGGTACATTCTACAATGATACCCACACAAAAAAAATCAATGAACAGTTCAAGGAGAACTGGATACCGTATGTAGGATTGACTCTGAAACTTCCGATAACAGGATCAATTGCTACGGTTCATAAAATCAAAAGAGCAAAAAGCGCACTCTCCAATAGCGCCATCGCACTTGAAAAGACACGCAGGAAACTCGCCGACGAGATAGAACTTGCCGTAGCCGAGTGCCGAAGTTGCCGGAGTCGCTGCATTGCTGCCGAAAAGAGCCGCAAAGCCTCAGAAGAGCTTTTACGAATGAATGAATTCAAGCTCGAAGTCGGGGAAATATCCGCTACCGACTACATCATTTCCAAAAACCTTTGCCTAAAAGCCACTTCCGAGCATGTTCAGGCCTATTTCCAATATCTGTTCCAGCGAATGATCGTGGATCACTACTTAGGTAGATAGACGAAAAATGAAATAGTAAACTATGAAATTGAGGAAAATCAGATTGAAAAAATGGCATATCATAATACTCACCGGCATATTAGTGCTGATTGTGATATTGCTAGCATCAGGAGGTGGAAGCGTGACGGAAGTGCGTCTGTTTACCATTGAAAAGAAAGATCTGGTAGAGAGCATTCCAGCCAACGGAAAAGTTAGGCCGGTGATAGAAGTCTCCATAACTCCGGATGTTTCCGGTGAAATCGTTGAACTCAACTGCCGAGAAGGAGACAATGTCAGCAAAGGAGATGTTCTTGTAAAAATCCGCCAAGATGTTTATATCTCTATGGTTGAAAGAGCTGAAGCCGTTCTCAATGCCGCCAGAAGCGACTATTTGCAACAGAAAGCCCAGTTCAAACAAGCAGAAATCAATTTTAAGCGCAACAAGATTCTTTTTAATGAGAATGTAATTTCCGCAGCAGAATATGAAACATCGCAACTAAACTATGAAATAGCGAGAGAACAACTCACAGCTGCGCAATATGGTGTAAGCAGCGGCAGAGCCGCCCTGAAAGAGGCTACTGAAAATCTTACCAAGACTGTAATCTGCGCCCCGATGGATGGGACAATTTCAATGGTTGCCGTCAAAATTGGCGAGAGAGTAGTCGGAACAAGTCAGATGGCAGGTACTGAAATCATGCGTATTGCTGACCTGAGCGATATGGAAGTAGTGGTGGATGTCAACGAAAATGATATTCTCAAACTCAACTCGGGAAACAATGCAAAAATAGACATAGATGCCTGTCCGGGGCAATTATTTGAGGGAATTGTGACACAAATTGCAAATTCAGCCACAAATTTGTACTCAAACTTTGAACAAGTTACTACCTTTGAGGTCAGGATCGGCATCAAATGCGATACAACGGCCGGTGTGACTTCCCCAAGTACACTCCCATTCAGACCCGGAATGTCAGCCAGAGTTACGATAGTGACGGGGCAAAGGGCTGATATAGTGACGGTTCCCATTGAGGCGGTTTTTATCCGGAACGGGATCGAGTGCGTGTGGAAAGTGGATGATAAAAACATCGTGCACGCAACACCTGTGATGTCGGGCATACAGGATTTCAGTTCCATCGAGATAATATCGGGGCTTGAGCCTGGAAATAGGATAGTGGCCGGACCCTACTCGGCTGTAAGCAAAGAGTTGGAAGAAGGGATGAAAGTCCGGGGAACAACGTATTGAAGAATAATTGATTGATATGAAAGATACCGTTTTGCTCCTGCTGGAGACCAGTACGGAGAGTTGCTCCACAGTTCTCTCCGTTGGGGGCAAAGTGATTGCCTCCGGATATTGCGACAGGCCTAAGAGCCACGCATCAATACTTGCCGTGCAGATAAGTGAAGTCTTGGCCGAAAGCGGTATAACCATTGCAGAGTGTGATGCGGTTGCTGTAAGCGAAGGTCCGGGATCATACACCGGTCTGAGAGTCGGAGTTTCCACTGCCAAAGGTCTCTGTTTCGGCTCAGGCAAACCCCTGATAGCGATTAGCACTCCGCAGATTTTGGCAATGGCGGCAGTAGGCAAGGCGGAGAAGATTGTTGCCCTTATCGATGCCCGCAGGATGGAGGCATATTGTGCTGTTTTTGACGGCAAAGGAGCACCTCTAAGTAGTGTGGAGTCCATTATTTTCAACAAGGAGAGTTTTAAAGCTCTTCTCGATGAGAGTAGCGTGTTTTTTGTTGGGAATGCAGCCGCAAAATTGCAGGGTGTAATCAATCATCCCAATGCAATTTTCAAACAATGCAATCCTCTGGCGGAGTACATGATCATTCCCGCTACGGAGGCATTCACAAAAAAAGAGTTCAAAGATGTTGCCTACTTTGAACCCTTCTATTTAAAAGATTTCGTTGCCGGTATCAGCAAGAAGAAGCTGCTTTAGAGCTGCGCTTTTATTACTTTTTCCAATTTATCCTTTTCAAACAGATCTTTACCCGCGATCGTGCCGTCACGTCCTATTACGAAAAACGTGGGGATCTGTGTTATATTGTATGCGGTCATCGAGGGTGAATTGATACCGTTACCATCATTTACCGAGGTCCAGGGTAGTTGCTGTGACCTTACAATAGAGGCCCAGGATGCTTTGTCTATATCGAGAGAAACCTGATAAACCTCAAGTCCCTCGGAATGATATTTCTGATATAATTCCGCAAGATCGTTGTTGAACATTTTGTGGGCATCCTGTGCAACGCTCCAGAATGAGAGAATTATTACATTGCCGGTAAAATCCGAGAGACGCTTCATCTCCCCATTGTTGTCGGGCATTTCAAGATCTGGGAAGAGCGCCTCCTGAACATTGGAGAGTTTATTGGTCAACTCAAATGCCCTCTCGCGAGCAGCTATCTCATCTTTGAGCGCAAGCACATATTCAGATTGCGGATATACGGTCTTGAGTGAGTCATACACCTGTTTAAATATGAAGAAGTCACTAATTTCACCGAAAACGGGAAGATTATCATTGAAACGCTGGAAAAGAGTTGTGGCTGCCGTAATGGAGTGAGGATTGCCAAAAATGTGTTTCAGTGCGGTTTTACGATACTCAATATAGGTTCTACCCATATCCAGACCTACATCTTCACCATCAACACTCTTACCTGCCAAATCGGAAAGTTGTGCCGAGGTCTTGAGAAATTCTTTGTCAATTGCCTGCAACAGGAGTGATTCTTCACTACCCGTCACTGTGAAATTGCCATTGAGGTCGGCATTAATGGTAACCTTATCTTTGGGAAGGAGTACCATAGAAGCGAGTTTGGTCCCTTCGTGATAGAGATAGTAGAATCCGGGAGAGCTACTGGAAAGCTTTACCTTGTAAGTGAAGCTACCATCAGGTGCAGTCTTGATGGTGTCTACAACCTGAATTTTGCTGAAATTGAGTTTCTGGAGCACAATCTGCGCCTGGTCTGCGCCCTCAATGGAGGCCTCGATAACTGCAGTCGGCTGCTGAGAGCAGGCTGCGAAGAGGAGGAGTGCAAAGGCAAATGAAAAAAATCTATTCATTGTCTATATCTTGTTGAAAGCATTGGAAATTAAGCCGGCAATCTCTTTAAATCGCTCCGGTGTAAGGGAAATTTTTGCCTTACGGAAATCGAGGTCACCTTCACTATGGAGCGGAACAAGGTGGATGTGCGTATGGGGAACCTCCATTCCGAGTACTGCCATGCCGATTCTTTTGCAGGGAATTACGCTCTTTTGGGCAGTAGCCACTTTGCGCGCAAATGCGAAAAGACCCCGGTAGGTCTCCTCGTCCAGATCAAAAATGTAGTCAACCTCAACTTTGGGAATAACAAGAGTGTGGCCCTCCGCCAGAGGGTTGATATCTAGAAATGCGTAGAACCTGTCGTCCTCCGCCACCTTGTAAGATGGTATCTCACCATTTACAATCCTTGTGAAAATTGATGCCATATCTGTGACTATATTGATATATCAAGAATTTCGAACTTTAGGATTCCGGAAGGTACTGTCACCTCGACTATGTCGCCCTTTCGACGACCGATAAGTGCCTTACCGATGGGAGTAGCTGCAGCGAGCCTTCCCTCTTTAAAGTTGGCTTCGCTCTCACCTACGAGCGTGTATTCCGCCACGGAATTATTGAGGAGGTTTTTGATCTTGACCTTGTTGAGCATTTGTACCTCTTCGGTATTTATCATAGCCCCGTCTATAACTTTTGCGTTTGCAATGAGGCTTTCCATTTTGGATATCTTAAGTTCAAGAAGACCCTGCGCCTCTTTGGCCGCATCATATTCGGCATTTTCCGAAAGGTCGCCTTTGTCCCTCGCATCTGCAATCTGTCTTGAAATTACAGGCCTCTGTGCAAAGAGTTGAGCCAGTTCTTCACGGAGTCTTTGAAGACCTTCCTGAGTAACATAATTTATCTCTGTTGACATCTCTATAAATATAAAAAATCGAAAGGAATCCCGATTGGGGATCCTTTCATTTGTAAATCACGCCGCAAAAATAGTCAAAAAAATCAATATTCCTCCCATTTGGGGTGCATAATCTCTGAATATATTATGAGATTGCGCGGGTCTATTTCTAATTTTGCCCCACTTGCGGCCTCATTTTGTTCTTTTTCCAATGAATATCTCTCATCCTTCTCAGCTACGGTACTCCTGATGCCTTCATCAGCACCGAATTCAATAGGAGTAACAACTAAAGAGTCCGGCTCGACATATGTTTCAACTCCCTCCTCAACCTGTGACGAGCGCTCATCAGCCTCTTCAAGTAACCTCCTCAATTCCTCAAGAGCATCTTTCGGAGAGTTGGGTTTTGCAGGACGAGAAGGGTAGCCGGGATGGCCGGTTTTGCGAGATTGTTGCTGCTTTTTTTTACTATTTTTTGAAGCAATTACCATCATTGTCGCAAAAAATGCCAGCACCATTATAAAAATATCAAAGCCTTCCATAACTCAAGGATTTGTACAAAGTTACAAAATATTCTTTTTCAAACAGCATTCTTTATCTAGCAGGAGTTGTCTGCGCAACTCTTCCAGTGAACCAAAACGACGTTCGTCTCGAAGCCTCTCGATAAATGATATCCTGATATCCAATCCGTATATTTCTTCATCGAAATCGAGAATATGAGTCTCTATCTTGCGACTGCTGTCGCTGGATACAGTCGGTCGCGTTCCTATGTTGCAGATACCCTTGTAGGTACCACCTGTCACCTCAACGCTGACAAAATAGACTCCGTTGGTGGGAACCAGTTTCAGAGGTTCGTAGAGCTGCATATTGGCAGTTGGAAAACCTATTGTGCGGCCAAGAAGATTACCTGCCACAACCACCCCATGAAGGGAATAGCGGTAACCAAGCCATTTATTTGCACTAGCTATATCACCCTCAATCAAACGGTTACGAATAGAAGTGGAACTTATCACCCTCTCCCCTACCTGCAATCGATCGACACGCACAGTCCTAATGCCACAGGAGTCGGCAATCTCCTCAATATCCCTCTCATCTTTCCCGTGTCCCAGACGGTGATCATATCCTATGACAAGCGTGGACACTTTGTACTTGCCCACAAGGTAGCGTTTGAAAAACTCCTCAGTGGAGAGTTGGCTGAATTCTTTGTCAAAACAGATTACCTCAAATCTGTCAATCCCCAAAGAGAAGCATAATTCGCGTTTCTCTTCAAGAGTTGTCAGAAGTCTGAGTTTGTAGGCATCCTGCTGAAGGACATTTCTCGGATGGGGCCAGAACGATATAATCATACTTTCTCCCCCATCGGATTCGGCAATGGAGGTAAGCTCCTCTAAGACCTTTCTGTGGCCAAGATGAAGTCCGTCAAAGAAACCTGTAGCTGCTACAACCATTTCACAAGTTCGAAGTCCTGCCTATGAGGCATTTTGTCATTTTTGGCGTAAATACGCATAGCTATATGAAACGAGCCTGCCATACCGGGAATCACATTGGCTTTGTAAGTAGCAATGCCATTCTCGAATGAAACGGTCTTGAATTCAAAACTATTGCGGATCTTTAATTCGCCTTTTTTGTTCTTAGTAGCCACTACAAGTTCTACTCCCAGATCCTCAGGGTTGAGTTCCCCGATTGCGACAACAAGTTCTGCGGTAAATTTCTTTCCGAGAATGAGGGAGCCCTTAGCATCATCCGGCTTGGAGAGTGAAATCACCTCAATATGCGGCCACTCTCTACGGAGGCGCTTCTTCCAGAATGCCATTTCCCTCGCCTTTGCAAAATCAGAAGCTACCATTTCTTTTTGGCGCTTAGCCAGAGGAACATAATATTTCTCCAGATAATCGCTCATCATTCTGTTAGTGGTAAAGTTACTGGCCACCTGGGACACCGTATTTTTGATGATTTCAATCCACTTAGAAGAGATGCCATTCTCATCCTTGTCATAGAATAGAGGTGCGATTTCGTTCTCAATGATGGTGTATATGGTAGCAGAGTCAAGGTCATCCTGAAAGTTCTGATCGTCATATGTACGCTCCATCGGAAGAGCCCAGCCGGCGCCCTGCTTGTATCCTTCTACCCACCATCCGTCAAGAACTGAGAAATGCATGACTCCATTCATTACAGCCTTTTCACCGCTGGTACCCGAAGCCTCCAAAGGACGGGTAGGATTGTTCATCCACACATCGACACCCGGTATCAGCAGTTTTGCAATTGAGATATCATAGTTGGGTATAAATACGACCTTGCCTATAAACTGGGGCATCTTGGAGATATCAATGATCCTCTTTATCAGATCCTGGCCGGCCTTGTCTGCGGGGTGTGCTTTTCCTGCAAAAAGGAACTGCACCGGACGGTCAGGGTTGTTGATTATGTCATTGAGCCTTTCGAGGTCGCTGAAGAGAAGGGTTGCCCTCTTGTATGTTGCAAAGCGACGGGCAAATCCTATAGTAAGAATATCATCTCGTAGAGTCTTTTTAATCTTGACTATCTGCTGTGGTGAGTAGTGGTTGGTAGCAGAGGTATCGCCCATGTATTCCTTAACTGCTTCGATTAGTTTGTGGCGCAGATGCTGTCTGACACTCCAAATCTTATCATCAGAGACTTTGTAGATTCCGTCAAAGCAGCTTTTATCGTAATGGTGGGTTTTGAACTGGTCACCGAAGACTTCTGCATGGACTTTTTTCCACTCGGGAGCGGTCCAAGTAGGATAATGGACTCCGTTGGTGACATGGCTTACATGCAATTCTTCAGGCAGATAACCTGGCCACATTCCGGAGAAAATCTTCTGGGAAACTACTCCGTGCAGCCAGCTGACGCCGTTGACCTCTTGGGAAAGGGTCGCGGCCAGGAAACTCATAGAGAATTTCTCCGAAGGATTGTTTACATTAAGCTTTCCAAGTTCCATAAAAGTCTTCCAGTCAATCTTTAGTTTTGACGGATAATGTGACATATATGCCCTTAGCATATCTTCCGTAAATGCATCATGACCCGCAGGTACCGGAGTATGTGTGGTAAAAAGTGATGAAGACCTTACCACTTCCATTGCTTCCGGAAAGGAAAGATTGTCTTGTGAGATATATTCATAGAGACGCTCCAGGCCTATGAAGGCGGCGTGACCCTCGTTGCAGTGATATACCTCCGCATCTTTGCCCAAAGCTCTGAGAGCTCTGATACCACCCACTCCCAGGAGAAACTCCTGTTTGAGACGATTTTCCCAATCCCCTCCATAAAGCTGGTATGTAATCTGTCTGTCTTCCGGCCAATTATCTTCAAAATCCGTATCCAAAAGATAGAGTTCGGTACGACCCACATCAACTCTCCAGACCCTTGCGTTGAGATTACGACCAGGGAATGCGATGGTAATAGTCACCCAATTGTTAGCTGCATCTCTTACGGGAGTTGCAGGAATTTTCATAAAGTCCTGCGGTTCATATGTGGAAATCTGGTCACCCATTGCAGAAAGATGCTGGGTGAAATAACCATATCGGTATAAAAGACCTACTGCAGTCATGTTGACCTGCATGTCACTGGCCTCCTTGAGATAGTCACCTGCGAGAATGCCAAGACCTCCGGAGTAAATCTTAAGTGAAGTGTCCAGACCATATTCCATGCAGAAATAAGCCACTTTAGGACCTTTGCGGTCCTTTTTACCCTTCATATATGTGCAGTAATCGGCATAAACATCATCAAGACGCTGAAGGAAATCAGAATCCTTTTCAAGTTCCTTGTATCTTTTTAGATCGATCTTATCGAGAAGCGCTATGGGGTTTCCTTTGCACTTTTTCCATAGTTTTTCATCAAGCGAGCTGAAAAGGTCAATTGCATCCTGATTCCAACACCACCAGAGGTTTCTTGCCAGAGTGTCAAGATGATTGAGACTCTCGGGCATCTCCCTGTTGACAAGAACATTGGTCCAGGAAGGCTCATTTATTGCCAGTTTGTTGTATGACTGAGGCTTGTCATCAACGGTGCCGAGGAATTCTCCTTTAGCCGCCACTACCTTTGCAATAGCAGCGGAGAATGCCCTCTTGTAGTATTGAATATTATTTTCCCAAAGAGCAATCTCAGAGACCTCCTTTGCATTTTCCTTGTATGACTTCTTCTCTGCGGAAGAAAGTGCTGCAATCTCTCTTATACGGTTGACTACACCATTTACAACCTCATCATAGTTGGAATCGGTGCGGGTAATTATATCGATTGATTTATGACTCTTGTCGCTTGGATAATGCTCCTGCACCCAAAGACCGAATCCGGCAAGGGATGTGGTTGTAGTGGGCACTTTGAATGCGAGCGACTCGAGCGGGGTATAGCCCCAAGGCTCGTAATATGAGGGGAATATGGTAAGATCCATACCGACGAGCAAATCATAATAGCTCATGTCGAAAATGCCGTCACTTCCGTTGAGATATGTGGGGATAAAGAATACATTAACCTTATCACCTAAGCCGTTATTAAGGTTGAGTGCCCTGAGACGGTTAGTCACCGCATCGTAATCATCACTCAAAAGATGCGATACATTTGTGGTATATCTCGATTCGGAGCCTTGGAGCTTCGCCAAAAGATCCTTGTCCGGACCATTGTGGCCCGAGGGCACCATTATGAATGCCAACACCTTCTTACCTTGATAACCGCCGGTATTCAAACGACTGAGTGCATCAATGAAGATATCTATACCCTTGTTCGTGTATTCATAACGGCCACTGATGCACACCAGTAACGCATCATCATGATACTGCTCTCCTGACATACAGGATGCCACCTCTATAAGCTTCTTTCTGGCCTTGGCCTCATACTCGGAGAATTGTTCTTCCGGCGGAGTTATACTGTTTTCAAAGCCATTGGGAGTGATGAAATCTACCTCTCTGCCGAGAAATTGCTTGCACTCGACTGCGGTAATCTGGCTCACTGTGGTGAATACATCGGAATTTAGAGCAGCCGCCTTCTCGAGAGAGTGACGGGACACTACTCCAAACTCCCTTGCAAGATCATCTGCATTGAGATTGTAAATCTGGTCGTAGAGAGGAAGATCCTTACCGGCTACACAGCGACCTATAACTGTAGCGTGGGTAGTAAAAATGGTCCCCACAGGAAGTTCACTTTCCTTGAGGTAGAGCAGACCTGCTCCCGTCATCCACTCGTGGAACTGCACAACTACACGATTGTGTGGAGTGACATTGAAGCGTATGAAATGATCAATGACATTACCTGCAGCATAGCCGAAGAGTGCCGATTCAATATAGTCCCAATTGCCGTTGAGAGAATCAACCCCAAACTTTTTCCAGAAGTTGGTGAGTATCTCGTCCTTTCTGGAGATAAATTGCGTAAAGTCCACAAGGATTGCCACGGGATTGCCGGCAACGTTCCATCGGCCTACTCTCACACGCAAACCATCGCTGAGGGCGGCCTCGCGCCATGAACGGAAGAGCATCGGATCCTCGTTAAACTCGGGATTTTGAGCGGTTTCCCTCCATACGTCGGGGCCGATGTGAATATGATTTTTCTTAAATTCTTTTCCTAAAAAGAGTGATTTTGTAGCAATGACAGTGTGTATACCGCCTACCTTGTTACAAACTTCCCAACTGATTTCAAACAGGTAGTCGGGCATAATCTGATTTTGTTTCATAAATGTATTATAGTAGTTCTATTTATTTCTTCTCCCCCTTCAAGGAGTGTATTTTCTCTTTGACTCTGATTTCGAAATCGCTGAACACATTCATATAGTTAATGAATGCCTCATAAGGAGTATTATAGGGATTGAAATAGTTGTGTACGGATCCGTCGGAGAAAAACTTGGTGCACATATAATAGAAGTGGTCGCTCTCCTGGAGTTTTCTGTATATATTGAGGAGTTTCTCATCTTTCGCTTTGAGCACATCAGCCTCAAGAGCTGAAATTTTATTGAAAGCTTCATTCTGTAGTTCGTTCCCAAGCCAGGCACTGGTGTCCCTCTCCTCATCTGCCCAGGAAATAGGATAGGGCACGTGGAGCGGTGCAACGGGCTGGTGAAACGAAGCTGCTTCCGGGACGGTTCTGAAGCGAATATCTCCTTTGGCAAGAATGGCTTCAGGGAGCGCCTTCAGGAAGTCGAATATACCTGTGTATTCCTTCTGGTGCTCGCCAAATGTTTCGTAATCCATAAATATATTGACAATGTCTTCGCCGGAAACGGCATCCGAAAGCCAGGCAGCATATTTATCGGCAGTAAGAGGCCACCCTGCCCAATTCCGGTTAGAGAATCTGAATGCGATGTCATCGCTCAGACTGGCGTTTCTAAGCAAAAGTTTCTGACGGGGATTTATGGCGTTTGTGTATACGAAATTGGGGCTCTTCCATCCGAGAATATGCTTTGCACCCTCGGTGAGCATCACATTGTATCCCAGGTCCGACACAGCATCCCCTATAGAGTCCGAGTAGATGAGTTCAGTGTTGCGGAATGCAGTGGGTTTTACGCCAAATACCCTTGTAATCATCTCAGCGTGCTGTTTCACCTGCTTCTTAAACTCGGCGGGCGAAGACAAGGAAGCAAGCGTATGCGAATAGGTCTCCGCAAGGAAATCTACACAACCGGTAGCTGCGAGGGCTTTGAAACTCTCAATTACCTCAGGGGCATACATGAGAAACTGTTCTACAGCCACGCCGGAGATGGAAAATGTCACTTTGAAATCCTTGCCATGCTTTGCAATAAGGTCGCGCAGGATGGCATTGGTAGGGAGATAGCACTTTTCTGCCACTCTTTTGAGGATGGTACGGTTAGCAAACTCGTCGAAATAATGAAAATCGTTGCCGATATCAAAAAAGCGAAACTGCCTAAGTCTGTCCGGCTGGTGTACCTGAAAGTATAAACAAATTGACTTCATATCTGTATTTTTTATTTTTTCTCGTTTATCGCTGCCTCATAAACTCTCTTGACCTTGGATGCAGCATGGTCCCATTTCAATGAGTTAACCTCCTCAAGGCCACTCTCAATCGCCATTTTGGAGAGGGCAGGATAGTTGAGCAAACCGTAAATCGCATCGGCGAGTGCATCAATGTCCCAGAAATCAACCTTGATTGCATATTTGAGTACCTCTGCCACACCGGACTGCTTGGAAATGATGGTAGGAACATTGGATATCATCGCCTCAAGAGGTGAAATCCCGAACGGCTCGGATACGGAAGGCATCACATAAACATCGGAGTATGCAAACATTCGCTGCACATCCTGCCCTCGCAGGAAACCTGTTAAGTGGAATCTGTCTGAGATTCCCAATTGTGCAACACGTTTAATGGAACGGTTCATCAAATCACCGCTTCCGGCCATTACAAAACGAACATTCGGATACATTTTAAGCACCTTATTGGCTGCCTCAATGAAATATTCGGGACCTTTCTGGAAAGTGATGCGACCGAGGAAAGTAACGATTTTCTCTTTGACACCCCTCTGCACTTCGACATCACTCCTACCAGAAAAATCCACCGCATTGTGGACGGTGAAAACCTTTGAAGGATCAATGCCGTATTTGTTTATTACGATATTCCGAGTCAGATTGCTTACAGTGATAACTTTGTCGGCTTCGCGCATGCCGGTCTGCTCCAAACGGAATACTTCGGGATTGACATTCTCACCGGTGCGGTCAAATTCGGTGGCGTGAACGTGGATTACAAGCGGTTTACCGGAAACCTTCTTGGCGGCAATGCCGGCCAGATTGGTAAGCCAGTCATGTGCATGGATCACGTCAAATTCATGCTGTTGCGCAATTGCTCCGGCAACCATTGCATAACGGGCTACCTCTTCCATGAGGTTTGCTCCGTATTTGCCGGAAAACTTGTATTTCTCCTTGAAATAACCCTTGAACTCCTCAGTCTGATATTTCTGTTCTTCAGTTACAAGCTCGTGGAATGAGACCGGGTCTATATAAGGTCTGAGGTTTGAACCCACACGGAGGAAATCAACCTTACCCAAAAACTCATCAATATTCTTGCAGGTATCATAAACCGCCACATCACTCGCATTGATTATTCTGACAGCACTTTGGTCTTCATCTCCGGAGGCGGAAGGCATAACAAAAAGTATCTCCACATTATTGTGGGCAAGTCCTTTTGTCAACCCGTAACAGGCAGTGCCCAAACCACCCGCAATATGAGGAGGAAACTCCCATCCGAACATCAGTACTCTCATGATTATTCCTCCAATTTATATTTGTTTATAAGATATTTGACACGAATAATCTCAGCAGTAGCCGATGCCGCGAGGATTGCTCCATGAGGATGGTGTGGTGGATCTCCGTCATAGATTTCAGCCACCATACCGATTCCGTGGATATTCATATCCTCCTCGAAACCGCTCACCAATGCCTGGGATGTACGCAGGTAGGAAGCACCGTAGAGTTTGAGGCATGAAGCGATATAAGCACCGAGAAGCCAGGGTCTTGTGCTTCCATTGTGGGTAGCAAGGTCACGCTCTATCTGATTGCCTTCATAGACTCCTTTGTAATGGGGATTCTTTGGTGAAAGAGTCCTGACACCACGTGTCGTGATGAGTTCCTGGTTAATAGCCCGCAATATCTCATCCTGTACCACCTCGCTGACGGGGCTGTAATCAAGAGAGCAAGCATATAATTGATTGGGTCTTGTATAAATGTTCTGTCCGAAACCGTCAATATAGTCGGCAAGATGGCGCCTAGACTCAACCCAGAACATATTGTAGAAATTATCCTCTATTTTCTTTTTAATGGCATCACACTCTCCGGTGAAGTCATTTTCTTTAGCAAAACTCTTTTCCATCGCAGAGGCAAAGCAAAGAGCATTGTACCAAAAACAGTTGGTCTCGACTTGGTAGCCTGCACGTTCTGTTACGGGACGGCCATCAGCATAAGCATCCATCCAGGTGAGAGGCACACCGGCCTTCTGAGCCCAGAGCAGACCGTTATCATGTAGAATCACTTCAGGACGCCCTTGTATAAAGGAGTTGATAATACCCTTAAGGATTTTTCCATATTTTGACCACACCTTGGCCGACTCTTTAGTATAGGAGATGAGGTGCTGCACTAACTCAGTCAGACGTAAAGGAGCCTCAACCTGGTCGCATCCTTCAAGAAGAGCCTCCTTGTGGGAGGAAATCGTATCATCAAGAATACGGGTGAAGAGTTTCACATCACCGTTGTTGTAAAGAGTCAAGCCTGGAAGTGCAACGCAAGTCTCTCTCAAAAGCCCTGATTCCAGCCAAGAGTATCCGGCACAGATTTCAGTCTTATTGTTACGGACTGTAAAAAGCTGCCTAGCTGCATCCCTGAGACAGTCTTCGTAACTCTCCTGAGGCTCACGTGCATTAAATTCCCTCGTGAATTTGGCTTTTAGAGTACCAGGAGCACATTCACTGGTAGAAGCTGAAAAAATTATGGTCTCACCTTTTGTTATCGGCATCTCAAAATAGCCTGGAACAAAGAGGTCTTCCGTACAGTCAAAGCCGCGTCGATACTCCTCTCTGTAAACAATGTTGTAGTACCAGTCCGGAGAAGCTACATAATCACAAGGTTTTGAAAGCTGAAGATTGAGATCCGGAAAACCTGCATACATCTTGAACGCAACTCCGTTTTCAATATTTATGTAACGGGTGTCGGCATCAATATTAGCCCTTGTCAGGGAGTGGATGTTGCGGAATGCAAGGAAGGGCTTCAACCTTAGAATGGTGTTACTATGCGCATCTACAAGGGTATACTTGATCAGCAGTTGATCCTCATTTTTAGTGGAAAAGATTATGCTTTTGCGAAACACCATACCGCCCACACGGTATGTAATGACGGGTACGGGGTCAACTTCAAAGTCAATTATGTACTTGTGACCTTTGGGCTCGAATACGGAGCCGTAGTTATGGATACCGAGGTTGAAAGGTCGTCCGTGCTGAATGAGCGTCTCATCAAGAGACGACAACAGGATATGCTTGCTCCCACCGAAATTTTCAACGGGAACGGCAAGCAAGCCGTGGTATTTTCGCGTATTGCAACACACGATGGTTGTATTTGTATAGCCGCCGGCCATATTGGTCGAAATCAACTCCCGTTTGAGAGAGTATTCGAGATTAACCAGTTCTGCTTTGTTGAATTTCAAGTAAGCCATATAGTTATATTGTAATTATCGTGTTGTTTGCACCTATTTTGACCTTGTTTTGAACCTACAAAAATAGATATAAAAATTCAATATTTCAATTTTGTCACCTAATCGTCATATCTCAAAACGACAGCACTGCGACAGGGGATATAGAGTGAGAGCAGATTTCGACCCTCATTATATTGCGTAAAGTGTTCTACATCAGCAGTATTTCTATTGAAACCACCAAATATTGACGCATCGCTGTCGAGAACGGGCACCCATTTGCCGGCAGGGGCCTCAAAACAGTAGTTTTCGAAGGAATATTCCGGATTGAAACTGAAAACAAAGAGAAAAGGACCTCTGGTGAAGATGAGAATCTTCTTTTCCTCATCCTGACGAAGAGATACAATCTTGTATTTCAATATCTTGTTGTCGGCAAACAGATGCACCATAGCTCTGTCGAAATCACCTAACGATTTGTAACGAAGATAGTCGGCATCTGCTAGAGACCACTGTCTGCGTGCATAAAAATATGACCAGGAATTCCCTTCCCTGGGAAAATCAATCCACTCCGGATGTCCGAATTCATTCCCCATGAAGTTCAGATAGCCGTCACCTGCGGTTGCAAGGGTCACCAGGCGTATCATCTTATGAAGGGCAATGCCCCTGTCAATAATGATACTCTCCGATTCTTTGTTCATTGAGAAATACATCTCCTTGTCAATTAGGCGGAATATGATGGTCTTGTCTCCCACAAGTGCCTGGTCATGACATTCCGCATAACTGATGGTTCTCTCGTCGGCACGCTTGTTGGTAAGTTGGTAAAAGATCTCTCCCATACTCCACTCCCAATCCGACAACTCTTTAATCCACTTTATCCAGTGGTCGGCAATACCCATACTCATCCTGAAATCAAACCCGAAACCACCCTTTTTTATTGGAGCTGCCAGCCCTGGCATACCGGACATATCTTCAGCAACGGTGAAAGCAGATGGTTTCAATTCCTTGACAAGAATATTGGCAAGACCCAGATAGACAAGCGCATCCTCATCCTGCCCCCCGTCGAAATAACAATTGCACCCAATGAAATCTCGTCCGAGGCCGTGGTCATGGTAAAGCATACTGGTCACTCCGTCGAAACGGAATCCATCGAGATTATACTCCTCCAACCAATATTTGCAGTTGGAAAGAAGGAAGTAGAGTGTCTCGTCCTTGCCATAGTCAAAGCAACGCGACCGCCAGGCTGGGTGCTCTCCCCTATCTCCTGCGTGAAAATAGGTGGTATATGAACCGTCGAGACGGCTGAGACCCTCCACCTCGTTTTTGACAGCATGTGAATGGACAATATCCATTATCACGGCAATGCCGAGCCGGTGTGCTTCATCCACCAGTTCCTTGAACTCCTCGGGAGTGCCGAATCTGCTGCTGAGTGCAAAAAAGTTGGAAACCTGATATCCAAAAGAGCCATAGTAGGGATGCTCCTGGAGGGCCATTATCTGTATGGTGTTATAGCCTCCGGCGGCTATCCTAGGGAGGACATCTCGCCGAAAGTCGCTGAATCCGGCAACTTTTTCCTCTTCCGAACTCATACCGATGTGAGTCTCATAGATCAGAGGGTTGGTCACTTTGCTGCGAAATTTATTCTTCCATTTGTAGGGCATGGAGGGAGCCCACACCTGGGCTGAGAAGATCTTTGTGCGCTCATCTTGAACGCAGCGGGTAGCGTAGGAAGGCAGGCGTTCCCCGCCCCCGCCGGGCCACTCGACATACCAGCGATATAGAGTTCCGTGAGATATCGCTTCAGTTGGAACAACCAGTTCCCAATTACCTCCTCCGGTTGGTGCGAAAGAGTACCTCTCCTCCCTTTTCCATCCATTGAAGTCACCGATAAGCCAGATTCTAGTGGCATTGGGTGCCCATTCGCGGAACACCCATCCACGGGAATCAAGATGAAGCACATAGTAAAGATGGTTATTTACCACATCGGACAGGAGACCATCTCCGGCCATCTGCCGCTTTTTCCGGAGCACCAACGCGTTACGACGCTCAATGATATCCTTGTACAGTGCAAGGTAGTTGTCTTTTTTATAAATCTTCATTACTCTTGTCACTCTTATTTATGATCGTTTCGATCTTCTCCTGCTCTCCGCGTATGGCATCCCTGCAGTATTGTATCAGTTCCATAGCTCTTTTAACATCGTTTTCGATATCGGATAGGTCCCTTTCAGGGTCTTCTATGCCGGTGACGAGCCTTTCCAGTTCTGTAAAGGCCTCTTCGTAACTCATTTTCTCTTTCATATGGCATTATTTTTTATTTCGCTTGATATAACCTCACAATCAACCAAAGCATCGCTGAACATCACTTTAAGATGCTGACCTGGTTCAAGATCCGCACCTGAAGCAATTCTGCGCCCATCTTTTAGTACCACAAGATAACCCTTTGCAATCAGAGTACGGGGGTCAGCGGCCAACAGGCGTGCTTGCAGAAGATCCACCCTACGCAAAGCCTCTGAAGCCTTTATAGATATCGCACTCCTGATACGCACCTTCATATTGTCAAAAAGAGCCAGTTCACGGTGACTTTTGCTCTTGAGAGAGAGTTTAAGTCGGGAAATCAGACCTGCAACCGCCTGCTCTTCTCGTACTAAAATCTCAATAAAAAAATCAGCCAGAGCCGTAGGGGTTTTGAGGTTGTGCCAGGCAACCATATCAATTACATGGTAATCTTTGTCGTGGCCTATACCGGTGAGGACAGGAAGCGGAAACTGGGCCACATTTAGTGCCAGGTCATAGTCATCGAAACAAACCAGATCCATGACCGAACCTCCTCCCCTGAGTATAAGCACGGCATCAAACTCTGCAGTACGCTGAGCAATAGTATCAAGGGCCGCAATAATGCCCGCAGGTGCCTCTACGCCCTGCATTGGGGCAGAAAACAGTGTAGTTGCAAAGGCAAATCCGTATGCGTTTCCATGAAGATGTTGAATAAAATCGCGGTAACCCGCAGCACTTTCAGCAGAGATTACAGCCAAACGACGTGGAAGCGTGGGGAGCTCAAGAGAGGAGTTAAGCTCCATCATCCCCTGCTCTGAGAGATGCGCAATTGTCTTTTGACGCTCCAACTCTAAATTGCCAACCGTAAAAGAGGGATCAATATCCCTCACATTGAGTGAAAGGCCGTAGAGTTCATTGTAGTTCACCTGTACCTTGAGCAGCACGTTCATGCCTGCAACGATGTCGCTACCGGTCACGCTTCGAAAGTGCGCAGATAGGATGCGATAGGTCTGAGCCCATATTACCGCAGAACATTTTGCAAGCAACCTGCCACTCTCCTCTTTCTTTTCGACAAGGGTGAGATAGCAATGTCCGGAGCGGTTGACGCTGCATTCACTAACCTCCGATCTTACCCATATCGAATCGGTGAAAGCCTCGGCCAGGACCTCGGAGATATCGCTCTGCAACTGATACAGAGTATAGAGTTTTCTATCGTCCATAACAAGACAAAGATAATGATTATTGGGCAAATATATTTCTATATTTCAAGTTACTTGCGTACATTTGCAGCTAAAGAATTCAAAGTGATGATTATCAAAAAGGCGATTTTTGCAGGCAGCAGCGAAAGAGTTGACCAAAAGCCGAAAGCGCTCTATCCGGAGTTCGCTTTTATCGGCAGGTCAAATGTAGGCAAATCATCACTAATCAACTGCCTATGTCAGAACAAAAAACTTGCACACACCTCTTCCACCCCAGGCAAAACACAGCTCATTAACCATTTTCTGATCAATGACAGCTGGTATCTTGTCGACCTCCCGGGATACGGCTATGCCAAAATTAGCAAAACCGGCAGGGCTAAGCTCGCAGGTATTATCAATGGTTATATTGATCGCTCGCAGGAAATGATGCTGCTTTTTGTATTGCTTGATTCCCGACATGATATCCAGCAGAACGATCTTGAGTTTTTAATTTCTCTCGGAGAGAAAGGCATTCCATTTTCAATCATCTTTACCAAATGCGACAAATCCACCCGTAATGTCCTTGAAAAACAAATTGAAAAGAACCGAAGTAGACTGCTCGAATACTGGGACGAGCTTCCCCCGGTATTTCTCTCTTCTGCCGAGACCGGTATGGGACGTGAAGATATTCTTTCGTATATTGACTCAATAATCTCGCAACTCTAAACTCATAACTAGTAACTCAAAACTCAACGTCAAATGAGACATAACGATCACGAATTTAAAATCTTCTCCTGCAGAAACTCACGTTATCTTGCTGAAAATATCGCCAAATGCCTCCATACGGAGCTTGGCAGATCCGAGGTAACAGTATTCAGTGACGGCGAATTTCAGCCGGCATTTTTGGAAAGCGTACGTGGTGCTACGGTATTCATCGTTCAGTCTACGTTCCCCCCTACCGAAAACCTGTTCGAACTTCTCCTTATGATTGATGCAGCCAGAAGAGCCTCGGCTTACAAGGTAATTGCAGTAATTCCCTATTTTGGCTGGGCAAGACAAGACCGCAAAGATCGCCCGAGAGTTTCCATCGGGGCAAAACTGGTGGCCAATCTTCTCCACGCTTCAGGTTGCGACAGGGTGATGACCGCCGACCTCCATGCAGACCAGATTCAGGGGTTTTTCGACTTCCCAGTTGACCACATCTACGCCAGCAATCTTTTCCTCTCCTACATCAAAGGTCTCAAACTGGAGAATCTCTCCATTGCTTCTCCCGATATGGGAGGTGCCAAGAGGGCGAATGCCTATTCGAGGATTCTCAGCGTACCGATGATCATCTGCCACAAATCACGCGAAAAGGCAAATGTAGTGGGATCAATGACTGCCATAGGCGATGTAGAGGGCAGAAACGTCGTCATCGTTGACGATATCGTAGATACTGCTGGGACCATCACCAAATGCGCCGATATGCTGCTCGAGAAAGGTGCTATCAGTGTAAGGGCAGTCTGCACACACGCAGTGCTTTCGGGTAACGCCTGCACTCGAGTAGCCAAATCCGGTATCAAAGAGTTCATAGTGACTGACACGATTCCCATGAGGCAAGGGCCTGAGATCGACACATCCAAGTTTACAGTACTTTCCGTGGCCGACACTTTCGCGGATGTTATTGAAAAAGTTTACAACTTCAAGTCCATCAGCGATACTTTTGTATTTTAGAACCATTTTGTGATATGATACTCAATAACAACATCCCCATCGAAGTAGCTTATGAGACGATAGTGACAAAAATGCGTGACTATTTCCGCAACGCCCGTATGAAAAAGGCAGTTCTGGGCCTCTCCGGCGGCATTGATTCGGCTGTTGTTATGGCCATTGCCTGCGACGCGCTTGGCCGGGAAAATGTTCACGGTCTCCTTATGCCCTCCCAGTTTTCAACACTGCATTCCGTTTCTGATGCAGTAGACCTTGCCAACAACCTTAGGGTAAAATATACGATAGTCCCGATCGAAAAGATCTACAACCGCTTTATGAGGGAACTCTTCTCCTTTTTCGAAATAGGGAAATGGAGTGTTGCCCAGGAAAATCTCCAAGCACGTATCCGCGGTACGATTCTTATGACCTATTCAAACCGCTTCGACGCTCTTCTTCTCAACACATCCAATAAAAGCGAGTTATTTGTCGGGTACGGCACCTTGTACGGTGATCTTTGCGGTGCGATGATGGTAATTGCCGATCTTTATAAACTCCAGGTTTATGAGATGGCCCGTTACATCAACTCCTCATCGGGCAATGTGATTCCTGCTTCCACAATGCAAAAGACACCTTCGGCAGAACTAAGACCAGGACAAAAGGACAGCGATTCATTGCCTCCATACGATGTGCTCGACCCTATCATATACAGTCTCAACGAAGAGGGTAAAAGTGCGGAAGAGATAATTGCCGAAGGAGCAGACAGAGCTATTGTGGAACGCATTATTTCACTCAATCGCACATACTCATTCAAAGTAGCACAGATACCTCCCGTTATAACAGTAACTGACAAACCGGTGGTTCCTGAATACAAATGCATCTGATATGAAAGTATTGATAGCTGCAATAATTCTAATCGGATGTTCCGTACTTTTAATGTGCGTTGGCATCATTTTCAAAAAAAACGGCAAATTTCCGGACGGAGAGATTTCACACAACAAGGCTCTTCGCAAAAAGGGAATCATCTGTGCCAAAGAGGAAGAACTCAGGCAATGGGGTCACAAAGGCAAAGATCATCCAGATGCAGCATGTCCGGAAGGTGGTTGTGAAACCTGCGCTTTCAATACAATACACAATCCAAAACGGACTTAAGCGCAATATTTATTTTTCGTGTAGCACTGCTTTACGAAGTTCGAAACTCTGGCCGAGGTATTTCTTACGGACTTCCGGATTGTTGGCCAGTTGTTCAGCCGTACCGCTTTCCAGAATTATACCCTCATAAAGAAGGTAGGCCCTGTCTGTAATGGCGAGGGTTTCGTGAACGTTGTGGTCGGTTATGATTATACCGATATTCTTGGTCTTGAGTTTGGCAATGATGTGCTGAATATCTTCAACAGCAATAGGGTCTACTCCTGCAAAGGGTTCGTCGAGAAGAATGAATTTAGGATCTATCGCCAGTGCCCTCGCAATTTCACAACGGCGTCTTTCGCCACCGGAAAGTTGTATCCCCTGGTTTTTGCGTACTTTGTGAAGACCAAACTCCTCTATAAGCAATTCCAGACGTTCGTTACGCTCTTCCTTTGAATAACCCGCCATTTCCATAACGGAAAGCAGGTTGTCTTCGACATTGAGCGTACGGAAAACAGAAGCCTCTTGAGCAAGATAACCCAGACCTTTCTGTGCTCTTTTATACATCGGAAGTTTTGTTATTTCCTCCTCATCCAGAAAAATTTTGCCGTCATTGGGTTTTATCAATCCGGTAATCATATAGAATGTGGTAGTCTTGCCGGCTCCGTTGGGTCCAAGAAGCCCCACTATTTCACCCTGTTCAACTTCGATGGAGACACCTTTAACAACGGTTCTCTTGCCATATTTCTTAACCAGATTTGTACAAAAAAGCTTCATATCGGATATTTCGGTGTTCTAAATTGTATCGAGCCCGAGATTTTTCTTGAGCTCACGGTATTCTTCGGATGTCTTCTGCAAATAGTTTGCCTTATCTGAAGGCATATACAATTTTGTGGCATTATCCTGATCATAAACCTCCTCCAAAGTAACCATGAGACGGAGTGCCGGAAGATCGATACGTTCTTTTAGGAATGATTCAAGACGCTGAAGAAAATGACGATCAATGTACTCTTTCTGTGCAATATTGCTGACGGAAAAAGTGACAACGGAACGTGATGCATCAATCTGCGGATTGCCCTTTGCAAGAGCTGCAGAGAGGTTGGGAGAACGGGATTCACTGGCCACCAGCTCTTCCCAGACGCTCTTAAGATTCCCTTCGTCGAGAGGTACCTTAACTATCTCCGGAGCAAATTCCATCTGTTTTGAAGAAGATCCGGCTTTGACCTCTTTCATCACATCCTTTATGGAGAGGGAACCGGATGGTTTAGTCTGAAGTTCCGAGTCCTGAGTTTCGAGTCTTGAGTCTCGAGGTGTGGGTTCTGAGTTTTGAGTTGCGTGTTCCGAGTTCCGAGGTGATGGCTTTGCAGTGGGTGTAGTCTGAACGGTGGCCTGTACTGTGTAAGTTGGTTGTGCAACAGCAGGTGCTGTATTGATACGGGAAATCTTGAGCAATGCAAACTCTATCAGCAGTCTCGGATTTCCGCTCTGGCGATAGGATGCCTCACAGTCGGTAGTTGCCGCAAGAGCCTCATAGAGAAAGTCTGCAGGACATTTTGCGGAGAGTTCTCCATATCTCTGAGCTACCGAAGGGGCAAGCTCCAGGAGTGACTGCGATGCATCATGTTTGCACACCAGCAGGTCGCGAAAGTGATTACTCAGACCTGAGATGAAGTGGAGTGCATTGAACCCTTTGGACAGTATTTCGTCAAAGGTGAGGAATGCCGCCGCATAATCGCCTTCAAGGAAGTATGCGGTAAGTTTGAAATAGTATTCGTAGTCGAGAACGTTAAGGTTGTGGATAACCTGCTCGTAACTCACCTCATGCCCACAAAAGGCCACAGTCTGGTCAAAGAGTGTGAGAGCGTCACGCATCGCACCATCAGCTTTCTGTGCAATAATATGAAGGGTGTCATCCCCTATGGTCACATGCTCCTTGAAAGCGATCTCCTTGAGATTGCGCACTATGTTGTCAACTGATATACGGTTGAAGTCATAAGTCTGACATCTGGAGAGTATAGTGGGAAGTATCTTATGCTTTTCAGTGGTAGCAAGGATAAATATCGCATAGGAAGGCGGCTCCTCGAGTGTCTTGAGGAAAGCATTGAAAGCCTGCTGTGAGAGCATGTGCACCTCGTCTATTATATAGACGCTGTATTTTCCTATCTGGGGTGGAATTCGAACCTTATCGGTGAGGTTACGGATGTCGTCAACGGAATTGTTTGAGGCGGCATCCAGTTCGTGTATGCTGTATGAGCGCCCTTCGGCAAATGAGAGACAAGATTCACAAACTCCGCAGGGCACCAAATTCTCCGAAATATTTGAACAGTTGATGGTTTTGGCGAATATTCTCGCTGCGCTGGTTTTACCAACTCCGCGCGGGCCGCAAAATAGGTATGCGTGCGCCAATTGATTTCTAAGAATGGAATTCTTTAGAGTCCTGGCGATATTCTCCTGTCCGATCAGGGAATCGAAATCATTCGGTCTGTATTTGCGTGCAGATACTATGAACTGTCCCATATTATGTCTCTACGATAGGGGTTGAGTAATTTTACAAAAATAGGAATAATTTATAACTTTGCGCCACTCAAGAGACAATAGATGGATAATTATTCGCAAAATATTTATATACAAACACTTCCTTGCGGTGTCAAATTTGCCTTCAAACGGGCTCCCTCTCCGGTGGCATACTGTGCACTAAGTATACGTTCAGGCACACGCCATGAACCGGAAGAACTTCCCGGTACCGCCCATCTTGCAGAGCATATGCTCTTCAAAGGCACTTCGAGACACTGCCAGCGCGAAATCAACAATCGCCTGGAACGCCTGGGAGGCGAGCTTAACGCATTTACCACAAAAGAAGAGACGGTGGTTCACTCCACCACTCTCAAAGAGGACATCGGCAAGTCTGCAGACCTGCTTTTTGAAATAGTACTTAGTTCTACATTCCCCGAAAAGGAACTCATTAAAGAACGCTCGGTAATCATAGACGAAATCAATATGTACAAGGATTCCCCTGCAGAGAGGATATATGATGACTTCGAAGAACTGCTCTTTGGTAGCCATCCTCTTTCAAGGTCTATTCTTGGAAATGCCAAAAGTCTTAAAAAGATCTCGACAAAAGACCTGCAGAACTATGCGGAATCCAGATTCATACCGCCCGCTCTTTGTTTTACCGCAGTAGCGGACATGGAGCCCGAAATTGTCGCAAACATGGTTGAAAAGGCCATTTCACGCCATTACACGGGTGTAAATGAGATCGAAGCCCCATCACAATCATCTTCCGGCAATGGATCATCCCTTGATACAGGGACCTTGTTCCGAAAAGAAATTTCGCGCAAAAATCATCAAGCCCACTGCATTATAGGTACAAGTGCCTATTCACTCTATGACAAACGTCGTCTGGTACTCTTACTGTTGTGCAATATTCTCGGCGGTCCCTCCTCCAACTCACGCCTCAATCAAAGGCTTAGAGAACGCTCCGCTCTCGTATATACGGTGGAATCCTCATACACCCAGTACTCCGATACCGGCACCTTCGCCATTTATTTCGGATGTGATAAGGGAGATGTCGAAAAATGTCTATCTTTGACAGACAAAGAGATCGGGTATTTTCGCGACGGCCGGATGACCGAAGTACAGCTCAAATCGGGTAAAAAGCAACTCCTCGGACAGCACGCCATCTCCTCGGATAACGGTGAAGTTCAGGCGCTCTCGATGGGTAAAAGCCTTCTCTCCTACGGTAACGTAATGCCTGACAGCGAAATCCGTCGCCTGATAGAAGAGATCACAGCCGAAGATATTCGCAGCGTGGCTTGCGAGGCACTGGCTCCCGAGCGACTCTCGACTCTAATATACAGATAGTTGGGAATGAACCAATTGGAAAAATATCTCATCGCAAATTCCACCTCTCAAGGTGAGGAACTCGAGTGGCTTACACGGCAGACGCACCTTCGCACCAACCGTGGCAGAATGCTCTCCGGTCCCGTTCTGGGTAAATTTCTGGAAATGGTAACCAAAATGATTTCTCCTTCCAGAGTCCTTGAAATAGGCACATTTACAGGCTACTCCACCATAGCGATTTCGCGCGGACTCGCTCCGGGAGGTACCATTGATACCATAGAAATCAACGATGAACTTGAAGATTTGATTCGCGAGGGATACGATAAAGCGGGCATCACCGGTAGAGTCAGACTCATCTTCGGAGATGTGCTTCAGGTACTTCCTACGCTCGAAGAGGGTTATGACCTGATATTTTTGGATGCCAATAAGCGAGAATATCCGCACTATTTTGAAGCTGCCGTAGGGCTGCTCCGCAGTGGGGGCTTTATCCTGGCGGATAATGTGCTCTGGGATGGTAAGGTCTATGAAGAATCCGCAACAACAGATGCCCAAACACGCGGTATCCGAGAATTCAATCGCATTGTGTCGGAGGATCCCCGTGTAGAAAATGTCATCATACCTCTGCGTGATGGTATCAACATCATCAGAAAACTCTAAAACAACAATATCAACTCAACAAAACTCATCAGTTATGTCAAAATTTCTAAAAGAATTCAAAGAATTCGCAATGAAGGGTAACGTTATGGATATGGCAATCGGTGTTGTTATCGGTGCAGCATTCGGAGCCATCGTAACTTCACTCGTCGGTG
>Ga0116172_10000346_pt1 | contig 48983 bp, 67 predicted proteins | sample AD_UKC083_MetaG_FD_89799 | JGI IMG/M metagenome (GOLD analysis project Ga0116172, IMG submission 89799) | Active sludge microbial communities of municipal wastewater-treating anaerobic digesters from USA - AD_UKC083_MetaG | ecosystem: Engineered > Bioreactor > Anaerobic > Digestate | place: USA... | reverse complement strand
GGGGTTATTAGAGGGGATTATCCTCTCAATAGAACAGAAGTTGCTATTTCTAAAAAATGTGGTTTAGATATTTCTGGAAAACCAAAAGGTTTGGAAATAGAGCTTTTGAAAAAAATAGATTTAATTGTTATTGTTGCAGATAATGTTCCTAAAGAAGTGTTTTATACTACATTTAAAGGAAGAATTATTCATTGGAGAATAAGGGATATAGAACATGGAGATGGAAAAGATTTAATAGAAAGAAAGGTTAAGAGAATAATGGCTAAAGTCAGAAAACTTTTGAAAATATTAGATAAAGAATCTTTCATAAGAAAGATACAATTTCAAAAGAAAAAAGCCAGAGAAGACCATTTAAACAGAAGAAAGTAAAAACTAGGTTATTAAAATGGAAACAGTAAGAGGATTTAAAGATTATACAGGAGAAGAAGCTCGCAAAAGAGCAGAGATAAGGAAAATACTAGTGGATACTTTTGAAAAATATAATTTTGAACCTGTAGAGACACCTATAGTAGAATACAGAGAATTTGTTCAAGGAGACAATAAACAAGATGAGGCTGTTTCAGATATATTTAAGCTTAAAGATAAAGGGGAGAGAGATTTAGCATTAAGATATGAATTTACTTTTCAGCTTAAAAGATTGATGAAAGGTAAAAAACTTCCATATAAAAGGTATCAAATAGGAGAGGTTTTCAGAGATGAACCAGTTAGTTCAAATAGGTTTAGACAGTTTGTGCAATGTGATATAGATGTTATAGGTAGTAAGATAAGAGATGAAGTTGATATACTTTCTCTTGCAAAAGAAGCATTAAATAAAATGGGTATAAAATCTGTTATTTATTTTAATAATAGGAAGTTACTTAATGAAATTTTAGATAAAGAAGGTGTTAGTGAGAAAGACAAAGTTTTTGTTATAAAAGAAATTGATAAGTTGGATAAGCTTTCTGAAAAAGAAATAAAAGAAAATTTAAAAAAATATAATGCAGAGAAAATTTTAGAAGTATTCAAGAAACCTGAAAACTATTTTTCTAAGTACGACTCTTATAAGGATGTGAAAGAATTTGTAGATTATTTGAGTTTATATAAAGTTGAAGCAAAGTTTTCTCCTTCACTTGCTAGAGGATTAAGTTACTACAATGGAACTGTTTTTGAGATAAAGACAGATAAAATGAAAGATACTATATGTGGAGGGGGTAGTTATGAGTTTAATGGAATTCAGTGTACAGGAATTTCTTTTGGATTAGATAGACTTGCTATTCTTGCAGATTTTGACTTTAATAAAAATAATTTCTTAGTTGTTTCTTTGGATGAAGACAGGCAAGCAATTAAGATTGCAGAGATGTTAAGACAAAGAGGAGATGCTGTTTCAATATATTATGGTAAGCCTTCAAAGGCATTGGAATATGCAAATTCTTGTAATATAAAACAAGTCATATTTGTTGGAGCTCAAGAAGTTAAAAGTAAAAAGTTTAAGGTTAAAGATATGGTTACAGGCAAAGAGAAAGCAATCACACTTGGAAAAATAACTAAAAAGAATGTTATTTTAAAGAGGAAATAAAATTTAATTAAAAAATGGGAAAATTTAAAGGAGTGGGTGTAAATCCAGAATTACCTCTAGTTTTGACAATTACTTTTCTGCTTTTTTTAATAGGATTTTTATTATTGTTTTTTAGAGGAAATCCTGATTTTAATTTTTATTCTTCAAAAATTGTGATTGATGGACAGAATATAACCGAAGAGCTGCATTTTAAACCAGATAAAGATTATCATACTCTTTATAGAAATTTTGAAAATAAGGTTTATTTTTTCCATCATGAGAATATTTATTCAAAGAATTACTTTCTTATTAAAAGTGTAGATTGTTCTCATGGAAATTATTATTTTAAAGATTATGATGGTATTCCTTATCCTAAATCCTATCCCTACACTGAAAATAATGAATATGGTTGTACTTTTGGATATGATACTGGTTTTTTAAAAAATCAAGAATATACAATAGGTGCAGAATATGAAATTCATCCTGAAAATTTGTTTAAGATAGGCAATAATTACTATATTAAATTTGTTGCATATTCTCCTAAAAATCATGTAAAACTTACAAATAAAAACTTTGAGGTTTATGGAGATGTTGTAAAAGATGATAAATATCTTGCAGACCAAAATGTTATTTTATACATACCTTATTCTGGAGAGATTAGCGGGTTTAATATAATAGAAACAAAAGATTTTGAGTTTGATTCAAATCTCAAATATAAACTAAAATACCTTATTTTTTTCTTTCCAAGTATTTTCTTTTTTATTGTTTGGTTTATATTTGGTAAAGAGAATACCTATGATTCAATACCTAAAGAATTGAGTTCTTTTCCAAATAAAAGAGTATTTTGGGAAGTTGCCGCTTATTTTAATCCTCCTTTTTCCAAAATTGATAAAAACTTTTTTGCTGCTACACTCTTAAATTTTTATAATAAAAAAATAATTGATATAAGAGAAAAAGATAAAGAAATCTATATTAAATTAAACAAATTTGAAGGAGATGATTTAGAAAGAAAAATATATAATTTACTTGGAGAAGCCGAAAGATTGCTTAAAGATAAAGCTAATAAAGGAGTGTTTCTTGGAGGTTTAACTTCTAAACAAAAACAAAAATCTTTTGATGGAGAATATTTTAATCTTAAGATGTCTATGATGGACTCTTTATTAAGAACTGATTTTTTGGAAATTGGAAATTATGTTCAAAGTGAAGGTAAGAAATATATTCATAACAATTCTGGAATTGTTATTCTTGTTTTAACTTTATCATTCTCTTTTGCATTTATTCTTCAGTATAAATTAAATATTTATATTGATTTTTTGGATTTAATTTATATTCTGTTTTTTGTTGTATTTTTATTTACAATTCCTTTAACCCGTGGAACATTATTTTCTAAATATAAAGGAAACTATTATGTTGAATACCAGAAATGGAAAGCATTTAAGAGATACCTTAAAAATTCTTTTTCAATAAAAACTGCAACACATAAGACAGTTGTTATGTGGAATGAATATTTAGTTTATGCTACTGCTCTTGGTGTTCCAAATCGAGTAATTAAAGAGCTTCAAGCCAACAATTTAATTGATGAAAAGCAAGTTAATATGTATAATGGAGTTATTCTCGCTTCTTCAGCTAGTTTTTCAAGCTCTTCTGGGGGTGCAGGTGGAGGTGGTTTTGGAGGAGCTGGAGGAGGAGGTGCAGGCGGTGGAGGCGGTGGAGGAAGATAACCTTATTTTATCTATATATTTTATAAATAATAATATATTATTACAAATATGAATAAAAGAGGTCAAGTTACTATATTTATTATTCTAGCTATATTAATAGTTGCGAGTGTTGTTTTATTTTTTGTATTTAGAGATAATTTGGGTATTGAAGAAACTAAAGATATTCAATCTTCTTTGGTTGTTAATTTTGTTGAAGGGTGTATGGATAAAACACTTAATAATAGTATATATGCTGTTGCAGCTAATGGCGGATATTCAGGATATTCTTATTTTTCAAGACAGTCAACTGAATCTGGAGTTAGATATTATTTTTTTAGGGAGAGTAATTATATGCCTTCAAAAAGTCTTGTTGAAAAACAGATAGAAGAATATTTTAAAAGAAAATTTTTTATTTGTATAAATGATTTTTCTGATTTCAATGGGTATTCAGTAGAAGAAGGATTGTTAAAAGTTTCAGTTCGTATAAAAGAAGAGAAAGTTGTTTTAGAAGCAGATTATCCTTTAACAATAGTTCAGGGTAAAAATAAAGTTCGAGTAAGGGATTTTAAATCAGAGATTCCTTCAAGACTTAATATAATCTATTCTTCTGTTAAATATTTTATAGACAATCATAAAAACAGAAAAAGCCTTTGTTTAGGATGTTTGAAAATGGCTATTGAAAATGATATTTACATTGATATGGAAAGTTCTTATGATGGAACAGTTGTATTTATATTTAGAGATAATTCTCCAGAATTAAATTCCAAACCTATTGAATGGGTTTTCGCAAATAAATATTAAAATGGATAAAAAGAAATTACTTTTATTTGTGGGTATATTTTTATTTCTTATTTTAGGATTGAGTGTTTTAAGCACAGAGGAAGTTAATAAGAATGGTATTAATATAATCAAAGATTTTGGTAATTTATTTATGAATTTACCTGAAGGAAGTATAATTGGTTCAGAAGATGGTGTTAAATATGATAGATTGAAAGAAGGAGGTAGATTTACTTTTACTGGAGAAGAGTCTTCTTTAATTATTCAAGGGAGTAGTTTTGAAGGAGTTTTGCCTAAAGACAGTGACGGACATTCAAGTTTTATTGAGGTTAATTTATTAGGTAATATAACTAAAGCAGATTTTGCTGTTGGAGAGAATGGAGGAGAGTATCTCATTGGAGGAGTTAAATTTGATTTACCTCCTAATTCAAGAGTTTATTATGACAATGAAAACGGTTTTAGATTTCCAGAAGGTACGAAGATAACTAGCCTTAGTGAGTTTTATAATTTGGGTAGAGAATTACAATTTGAAGGAAATAACCTTAATTTTATTGATGAAGTTATTGTAAACGGACAATTAAAATTAAACAAATATGGATATTTAATTGGAAAAGGGGAAGCTACTTATGAGGGTATGAAGATAGATAATTTCTTTGGACATAGTGATGTTGCAATTTTGAAGAATAATTTGGATAAATTAAAAGAAGAAGATATCTCAGAGTTAAGTTGGATTAAAAAGGATTCAAATGGTCTTGAATTTTCATCTTCTAGTACTGGTTCTATTTTTGTAGAGTTTTTGGAGGGAAATGATATTTTGAATGTTGGGAAACATGGAAAGTTGGAATTAAGGATAGATGGAGGTGATAAATTAAAGATAAGTAAATTTTCTGGTGTTCCAAGATTTAATTATATTCCTTCTGAAAATGGATTTACAAATATAATAAATGATGGCCTTAGTTTAGAATTAGATAAAGGAGGCAAACATTATGTAGATATTTCTCCTGTTACTCTCAAAGACTTTTCTTTAGATAAATATGCTGCTGTTCCTGCAATAATAGAGTCAGATGTTCTTGATGAAGAAATAAGAATCAATTCTAGAGGTACTCTTTATGGAGTTTTGGTTGATAATACAGGCGGTAAAAAAGTTGAAGAAATTGTTTATGATTTAGAGAACCCAATTATGAGTTTGAAAACAGAAGAATTAAATGGATTAATGGGTTCTTTGAAAGAGAATATTAAAGAAGAGGGTAATTTGGACTCTGCTTTTCGTGCATCTCAGTTTTTTTTGTTGAGCGCTAAAAATAACCATTTTACTACTTCGGAAAATATTGATTTAGCAAAAAAGATAGTACAGTCTTCAGGAGAATATTCTGATTCTGTTTTATACAAGGTTAAATTTGGTTTAGATAAACTTTCTAAGGATGATGTTAAAATAAACTATGAAAAGTTTTCGCAGTTTACTCTAAAAAATTTGGATAATCTTGATTTTAAATATGGAGATGGTTTAGATAAGCTTGATGCTGTTTATTCTGTTTTAAATAATGGATTAAAAGAAAATAAAGATTTTAACCTAATAGAAGATTTTAGTTTAAAGATAATAAAATCTGATTTTAATTCAGATAAGAGTATTTTACTTCTTAGTAAGAATATAAATGAGTATAATGGAGCAAATTTTGAGAGTATGAAACTTGGAGCAGAAGTTGTTGGTAGATATAATATGGTTCCAGGAGTAGTTGATTTTTTGGATTTGAAATACTCTAATATAAAAGATAAAAAAACATTTGGAAAAGAGTATGCTCTTGCTCTTAACCAATATTTTAAAGATAAAGATTCGATTCAAAAGAGCGACTCTCAGATGGCTTCTTTTACTTTAGATCAAATGCATTTACTGGAATCTCAGATAGAACATTCAGATATTATAAGAAATTCTATTATCTCTAATTTAGATGCTAATTCTAAATATTATCTTATTGCTAATTCAGAGGGAAATAATAATCTTTTTACTTCTACATTTGAAAAAATTTATTCTAGTATTGATAAAAAAGATGTTTCTGAATTGATGAAGTCTGTTGATCCTAATGGAGATTATTGGTTAAAATTTACAACAGAGTTGTCTGCTAGAGGCAAATTACCTGAGTTATATAAACAAGACACTGTTTTTTACAGAAAGCTTATTCAAGATTCTTTTGATAATCATGATGAAGATATTTTATTTGAGAATGCTGTATTAATGACTGAAACATTCCAAGATCTTTATAATCGTCCAGATATCTATCCTGGAGAAAAAGAAGCTTTTGAAGAATTTTTAATTTCTAAATACAAGTCCTCTGAATCTAATAACGAAAAAGGAGTTTATGCTTATCTCTTAAAATTAAATACAAATCCTAATACTCAGAAAGCAGAAAAGATTATTAATGATTTGCCTGAACTTCGCGATGCTATCCTTCCATCTTCTTTTTCTCAAAGAGATGAAATTGCTGCTAAATTATACTTTTATAGCGATGAAAACTGGTTTAGTATAGCAACTAATGATTTTAATTCTAATTACAAAATGGATTTGGAGTGGAACAATGGAAGACAAGCTAGATTGTCAAAACCGATTAATGGCAAAAAAATAATAATTGATTTAGAACTTAATGATCCTAGTGTGGATTTTGTGCCTTCAATTGAAGAAGATATAAAAGGTCAAACTTATCTTTATATTGCTCACAGAGGACATTCTTTTAATACAGAGAAGACTTATCCAGATTTTTTATCTAGTGACACGACTAAGATAATTCATCTTGCTGGTTGTGGAAGTCATGGTGCGCTTGCTGACTATCAGAAGAAATTTCCTAATTCTTTTTTTATAGCAGACAAAGATGCTGGAGAAGGTTTTCCAAGTGATAAAGTCGCTTATTTTGTTTTGGAGGGAATAGCAGAAGGTAAATTAAATTGGGAGGATTTAACTCCTGATTTTGCAGAAGAAAAGGGTTTAGTTTTTCCAGAACAAGAGAGTTTACCACAATATCTTAAAAGATATGAATCAGAGATGTGAAATTATTGTTTAGAAAGTTCTTTTGTTGTTCTTTTTATTATTGTTATTCTGTCTCCTTTTTCTATATAGGGAAATATTTTGTCCATATCTTCATTTGAGGGAGAAATACATCCTAAAGTCCAGTCATATCCTTTTCCACCATATCCATGTATCTCAATTAATCCTCCTGTTTTTCCTTTGGCTTTATCTTCTTTATTTGGATAATTTATTAAGAAAGCTTTGTAAAAATTGGTGCTTCCAGGTGGAAGTTTTTTTTCTACAATATACATTCCTTCAGGAGTGCAACCATCTCCTTCTGCTTGTTTGTCTGCATAAGGATTAAATCCTAAATCAACATTGTATTCTGAATCTATTTTACCATTTTTAACTAGATATAATTTTCTTCTTTCTTTATTGACTATTATTGAATTAGAGTTATTTGCCTTTGATTCATTTAAAGTTGAATCTACCCATAAATTGTATTTGATTAATTCTTTAAAATTATCTGAGCTATCTAGTTTTATACTATTTATTGAGATTGTCTTGTTTGTATCAATAATATTTTCTAATGATGAGATAGCTTGAAGTTTTTTGTTTGTTATTGGTATAGTTTTATGAGGAGATAAAGCTATAATAAGTCCACATATTGTTGCAGTAGCAATGGATATTTTTTTAAGTTTTTCCATAGATTTCATTAACCTATTTATTATATAAGTTTTTCTAGTGTTATCATTTTAGAATAATATCTAGTTTATTAATATTATAGTATAAAATTATTTATTATAATAAAAAATAAAAAAAGATAAAATAAAAACAAAATAAAAAATTAATTTATTTTATCTGGAATGTTGCATATACTGAAGCAGATATTTTTTCTTCTCCAGGTTGGATAGTTGTTGCTGCTTGTGTTGCTTCTTTTGCCATTTCTTCCATGTATACCCCATCAGTGTTTCTAGATGCGTAAACATTCCATGGAGAATATCCAAAATCACTTGTTTCTACTGACAATAATTTTCCAACTTTTTTGTTAAATCCTGAAGCTATTGATTCTGCCTTTATTGTTGCATCTTCTGAAGCTTCTTTTAGAGCTTGTGCTTTGTATCTTTTTTGAGATTCTGGACTTAATTCAAAGTTTATGTAGCTTATTTCAGTTTTTGCTTTTACAGCAGCATCAACTACTTTTGAAACCTTATTCATATTATCAGAAGTAAGTTCAACTCTTATATAGTGATTTGCAATATATCCTTCTGTTTTAGATTTTTTTTCTTTGTAGTCCCAATAAGTGTGTTCATAAACACTGAAACTTTCTGTCTTTAAATCATTTTTATTAAATCCTGCAATTACCATTTCTTCAACTAATTTATCGTAGATTTTAGTGTTTTCAGATGTTGCTTCAGCACTGGTAGTTCCATTTGTTTTTATAGTTATATAGACTGAAACTAAATCAGGCATTGCTTTTATTGTTGAGCTACCTTGAACAGTCACACTGTTTTTTGAAGATGGAACAACAGAATTAAATGTACTCAAAGCAAGAAGCGCAATTATCAATACAACTCCTGCAATTATAGATGTGATTACTATTGCATTGTTTTTTCCCATTGTTTCTTATTTACCTCCTTTCAATTCTATTAATCATATTTATTTCATCAAATTTTTTTCCAATTTACAATTGAAAATATTAATATCACTAATAATGCTCCTGCTAAAAACCAAGGCCATATTAAAGGAGAAGCAGATGCTGTTAAAGAGGTATAATCAGATGAGGCGACAGTTGAGCAAACAACATCTGCTCCTTTTGATAATGATTCAGGTGATAGTAATTCATGTGAATTTCTTTCAACACAATCCATAACTGGTTGTTGTATAATTTCTTGTGTGTAATTTGTGGCATATTTTATTTTTTCATAAGCCCATACTGCAAATGTTCCTGCTGCTGTTAATATAAATGCAGGTATTATTGATTTGAATTTTTGAGAAGTTGATTTTTTTGGAGAGATTATAATAGATTTGTTAGATAATTCGTACATGATAATCTTTTTTCCTTTTTTGCTCCAGAAAAATTCTTTCTTTTTTTGTACAAATCCTGATTCAACAAGTTTTTTTATGTTGTAATCTAGAGTGTTCATAGGTATGTTTAATGCATCTGATAAATCTTTTTGACTTGCCTCTTTTCTTTCACTTAAATAAGCGATTATTTTTTTACAGGTCTTGCTTCCTAAAACTTCAGAGATTGCTTTTGATTTTGAATCTTCAAGGGATATAAGCATAAAGTGATTTTCGTCCATGTAAAATTTAAGAATAACTTATTTATAAATAATTTGAAGAGTTCAAATTTGTTTGAAGTTATCTTTTTCTTCTATATCTATGTTTATTTTTTTGAATTCTTCTTTTATTTTTTGAGTATTTCTTTTTTCATCTTCTTTTAGCTTTTCTTTTCTCTTTTCAATCCAATCTAATTCATCATTCCAATTCTTTATGTTTTCTTTTAGTGTTTCAATTTCAGAAGAGACTAGGTTAGTTGGGTCTTCTTTAATTTCTTTTTTTTGTTTTTCCAATATTTCTTCTTTCATAGATATATTTTTTATTTGTTCAGATATTTTGTCATTATTCAATCCTGCTTCATTTAAGAGATTTACCAGTGATTTTCCTTTATCTTCTTTAAATTCCAATAAAAAACTCTCTTTGTATCTTTTTATGTAATTCATTTTTTCAGGAAATATATGAAAGAAACTTGAGAGAGATTTAAAGTCTATATCCTGTCTAAGCTGAGATATTTGGTTTTTAATTTCTTCTTCTTTTATAATAATAGATTCTTTTAGTTGAATATTTTTTATGTATTCTTCACTATTTTTTATCTTGTTTAATATTGTTAATTTTTCATTAAGGATATTTTCTTTTTCTTTTATCTTAGTTTTTAGTTCATTGGATTCATCATCTATCTTATTTAATTTATCCTGTATTTCTAGATTTTCATTTAATTTTGATTCTGAGAATAGAATGCTCTTCTTTTCACTTATTATATTCTTATTTTCATTATATATCTCTAATATTTCTTTTGAAAATTTCTTTAAACTTTCTTTTATAGCGCCCATCTCTTTTCCTATTAATACTGTGGCACGTTCATAACTTTTCATTGAACTTTCATTGAATTTTGAAAATGAATAATTTATGTTTTCTATTATTTCTTGAAAATTATCTATGTTCTTGTGTTCTTCTAAATTATCCATTAATCTTTCTATAAATTCAATATATTTTTTTCTTCCTTCATATACAATTGCCTTGATTTTATTGTTTTTTTCTTTTGATTCTATGTCTACTTTTTCTACAATTTCAACTTTTTCTTGAATATCTTTTGAGAAAGAATCTATGTTTGTTTTTATTAAAGATATGATTGAATCTTCTCTTTCTTGTATTTTTTCCTTATTTTTATCTAGAATTGGTTTAATTTCAGATAAGTTTACCTTTATTCTTTTAGGTTCTTTTTCTTCTGCTTCTTTAAAGATATTCTTTAAAAGATTTAATATTCCCATAATATTTCATATATATTCTGCTTAAAAAACCTTTTTTAATACATTACAGCATAGAAATGTTGCTTTATTTTGTATTTGGTCAAATAATTATTTCTCTTCTCCAGGAATTTTCACCTTCTTTGAAGTCTTTAAATGACTTTATCTTAAGAGGGGTTTTAAATAGAGGACAATCTAAAACAAAAGTCTCAAATTCTCCTCCTTCTCCTGCAGGATGTATTTTGTATTTTTGATTTAGTATTTTCACTTCTTCAATGAATTTTTCATCTATATTTCTACCTAACCAAGATTGATTTAAAGGATATGCAAAAACTCCTGTTATTATAACTTTGAAATTTTCTCTTAAAAGTTCTTTAAGATAAGGTATTTCTTCTTTATGCCAAAGAGGATTTATGCATTTTATATTTAATTCATCACATATTTTTTGTATTCTTGAATTTTGATATTCTGAATATAAAACGCCTGTTACAACTCCTTGAATTTTGTATTTTTTTATTGCTTTTATTATTGCTTTTTTTAAATCTTTTAATTCTTCTTCTTTTTTTCCTTTGGTTTTTTGGATTATTAATGGAATGTCCATAGATTTTGCTTGGTGTTTGGTTTTTTTTATACTTGGTGTGTGAAACATATAAGATTCTTTGTTTTCTGAACAGAGAGTTATCAGACAGCTTATTTGATTTCCTTGGTTTTTTGCAAGATAAATCGAATAAACAGAATCTTTTCCACCTGAAAATAAAGAAGCTAATTTCATATTTTTATTAATTTGATGTTATTTTTAAGTTTATTTGAAAACTGCAATTCCCTGGAGAACTATTTCTATAAGCCCCCCGTTTTCTTGATCATAGTTTGTTCTTTGTTGTATTCCAACAATTTTTCTTAATTTAAGTCTTGGTTTTTTTAGTGTTGCGTCATTTATTAAATAAATTTGTGCTTCTTGCTCTACTTGTGAGTAATTTTTTCCTTTACTCTCTCCTAGAACTTCAATCATTGTATGTTTTTTTAAATTTGTTTTATAAATAGAGTCATTAGAATAGTGCAAAGTTATGAATCTATTATTGTATCCTATTCTTTTACTCATTTATTCCTCTTCTTCTGATTCTTGCTCTTCCCTTTTTTTGTTTAATTTATTGGATTTTCTTAATTTTTTTTCTGATTCTTCTTCCTCTTCTCTTTCATCTTGTTCAGCAAATTTCTTAAATTCCTCTTCAGAAATCTCTTCATATGTTCCATCTTTTAGTTCTGTTATTAATTCTTTGAAAGGGTCTCCTTTTTTTTGCCAGTAGTTTTCTTTTTCCCATATTTCTATTTCTTGGAAATGTGTTTGTTGTTCAAGCCAGATTTTCTTTTGATTTTCTAAATGTAATAATGGAGAGAAATGTTCTATTCTTTTTTCTCTTTCTTCTCCTGCAAGTTCAGTGAAAGTTACTTTTTTTATGTCCTGCTTTGAATTGAAATATTCTTCAAGTCTTGTAGTTATTTCAATTATCTTGTCTTTTATACTGAATCTTCTTTTTGGGAGAGAGATTGAGCTTTCTCTTAAAGCATTTTTGTTTACAATCTCTTTTTTTATTCTTCTGTTTTCAGTTATTATTGCTTTGTTTAGAGATTCCAATAATTCTTTGAGAGTAACTTTTCTGAATCTTGGTAATGGGCTTCTTGGTATTAATTCTGGTATTTCATCTTCTAATTCTATTCTTTCAAAAGTTTGTTTTTTTAATTCAGTTTTGTTTCCAAATAAAATTTCATCTATACTCTTTATGTATTTGTTTAAGAGTATTTCAGATTTTATTCTTAGAAGTAAAGATGCTGCTAAAAGAACTTTGCTTGAGATGAAAAAGTTTTTTTCTTCCATCTCTTGTATTTTTTGGAAGTATTTTTCAGTTAGAATATTTAAATCAATATCCCATGGGTCTAGTTGTTCTGTATTTATTAAATCGTAAATTATGTCTCTCCATCCTATTTCTTTTCCAAAAAGCAAGTCATATATTTCTTCTTGTTTTACATTTGTTTTAATTATTGCTGGAGTTTGAGAAGAATCTTGATGAATCTCAGGAGATTTTGTAGGGTTCAAAGAACTTAAAGGGTTGTCAAAAAATTCACCTTGCTTTTTCATCTAAAATTTATGGATTTCTATTATATAAAGTTTTATAAACTATTAATTGTGGTAAGTAGTGCTTAACTTGCTAATACGTAGTTATTAATATATTTAGCTAGGTTTCGCAATTATTAAAGGACTATTAAATTTTTAGTTACTCCTTTAAGTTTACCACTGTGTGTCATTTTTAAAGAGTAACAGAAACGAAAGGTTTAAATAGTTCCATATCCTACATTTTCTATCACCTCTTTTTACCCAGGAGACGCTTCAGGTCTACTCTTTGTTGGCTTGAAGAATCTCCCAGGGTTTTGAATAAATTTGAACCTTTGTTTTTGATAATTTTTTTAAATAGTATTTTATTATTTAATTTATGGAAGAAAAAAATTCTTGGATAGCTGTTACATCTTTTGTATTGGTAATTTGTGGTTTTGTTTGGCTGATTTTTTCTGTCGTTAAATTGGTTGCATATATCTTGTTTATATCTGGAATTTTATTTGGTATTGTTGGATTAATTCATACTATAAGAACTGGATTAAAAGGAAGGGGATTAGCTTGGGCTGCATTTTTTCTTGGGATTTTAGGATTCTTTGTAACTCTTCTATCTGCTCCAATCTATTAATAAGATAAATTAATCTTAGTTATTTTTAGGGATTATCTAATTTTAGTAAATTATATATAATAAAATAACAAGTTTTTACGATATGAAAAGAGTATACTTAATTGGACATGGAAATCTGGAAATTAAAGAGTTTGTTGATTTACTAATTAAAAATAATATTAAAACATTAGTTGATGTAAGAAGTATACCTTACAGTAAGTATAATTCTCAATTTAATCGTGAAAACTTAGAGTATGAGTTATCGGAAGTGGGTATAGAATATAAGCATTTGGGGAACAAATTGGGTGGAAAAATTCCTGAAGATTTTGAAAAATATATTAAATCTGAAGAATTTAATGAGGGATTAAATGTTCTAAAAGAGATTATAATTTCATCAAATTCTGCTATTATGTGTGCTGAAATAGATTATAATAAATGTCATAGGAAATTTATAGCACTAAGACTTAATGAAGCTGGTTTTGATGTTCTTGCAATAGGTAAGAAGGGTATTGTTCAAAAAGTAACTCAAAAAACTTTGACTGATATTTTTCAATAAGGTTGTACTGAAATGTTTTTAAAGGGTACTTTCTTGTTAACAATATGAAAAGAGGAGTCGTTGTGAAAGTACATTAAGAGAATCACCTTTTTTTGAATAATTTATTTTTCATTTATTTCTTTTTAAAAACCTTCTTTTTATAAATAATTATAAATATTATTTACTCATATTATTTATCGACGATAATAATCTTTAAATAAACAATTAACTATTTAGGTATATGGTAAGTGAGGAAAAAATAGACAAATTTAAGGAAGCAGCACGAATTATTAAATCTGCAAAGTATTTGGTAGTATTTACCGGTGCAGGAATATCTGCTGAAAGCGGTGTGCCTACATTTAGGGGAGATAATGGTATATGGAAAAAATATGATTCTAATGTATTGACTCTCTCTTATTTTATTGAACATCCTGAAGAATCTTGGAAAGCTCAAAAGGAATTTTTTGATATTATTTTAAATGCTAATCCTAATTATGCCCATATTGCACTTGCAGAACTTGAAAAAAAGGGAATCTTAAAATCAATAGTTACTCAGAATATAGATAATTTGCATCAAAAGGCAGGAAGTGAAAATGTTTTTGAATTTCATGGTACAATGAAAACTGTAACATGCATAAATCCTAGATGTATGCATAAATACAAAACAGAAGAACTTGATTTAACAAATTTACCTCCCAAATGTGAAAAGTGCGGTTCAGTTTTAAAAACAGATATTTGTTTTTTTGAGGAAAATCCTCCAGAACCAGCTAAGTCCTTATCTTTTCAAGAGGCATCAAAGACAGATGTCATGATAATTGTTGGAACTTCTGGAGTAGTCCATCCTGCTGCGCTTCTTCCAGTAACTGCTAAAGAAAATGGTGCAAAGATAATTGAGATTAATCCAGATAGTTCTCTGTTAACTATATATGGAACTACAGACATATTTTTACAAGGAGAAGCTGGAGAAGTTATGAAGAAGATTATGGAGGAAATGGAGTGAATTCTTCTATGCAAAATTATAAAATTACTCTACTTAAAGGAGATATAACTAAAGTTAAAGCAGATGCAATTGTAAATGCTGCAAATTCAGGAATGTTAGAAGGTGGAGGAGTTGATGGAGCAATAAGATATGCTGCAGGAAAATCTTTACTTGAAGAATGTATTAAACTGAGAAAAGAGAAAATTCCAGATGGTCTTAAAACAGGAGAAGCAATACAAACTAAAGCATATAATTTACCAGCAAAAATTATAATTCATACAGTTGGTCCAAAATATTATTCTGAAGATATTGGTTTATTGAAAAATTGTTATATTAATTGTTTAAAGTTAGCTGAAGAAAATAATTGTGAGAGTATTGCATTTCCAGCAATATCTACTGGAGCATATGGTTGTCCTATTGAAAAATCTGCTAAGATAGTTAAAGAAGTTTTGTCAAATTATATTGCAAGAAGTTTAAAAGAAGAAAATTTTAAAGTGTTGTATAGCCAAAAGGATTATGATGTTTATAATAAGGAATTTGCGTAAGAAATCAACAATATGTAGGTTCTTCTGACTCATCTGCTCTGCCAAATTTAACCATAATAGAAACTCCAGTTTCTGTTCTTATGTTTTGAAGTGCTCCAGTATTATCTCCTCCAAATGCTAATAATTGAACTATATCATACTCGTTTAAAAAATCTTTAAGTTCTTCATACCCTAAATAAGTTTTAGTTTCATCAAAAAAGATAATTGGTCCATGTTCACTTATTGGGCATCTTATATCTTCAGGATTTATCTCATAAAAAATTAGTGCTTGTCCAGAATTTTGGTCCAATCTCTCTACCTTAAATGTTTCAAATTGCTTTTCAGTTGGAGATTCTTTCGGTTTTTCAATAATCTCTTCTTCAACCGTCTCTGGAACTTCTTGTTCATAGATTTCGTGTTTGATAACTTGTATTGGTTCTACTTCTTTTATCGCAGAACCAGAAAAGGCTTGGTTGGATTCTCCAATTAGTTTAATTCCGAAGAAAACAACTGCTACTAAAATTATAACCAATAGAAAAATAATTGCCTTATTTGAATTATTCATAAAATTAAAGAGAGCTTCTTATTTATAAAATTACCTCAAAAAATTAATTAAAATTGTTAAGAAAAAATGAAGTCATTTTAAATTTTAGATTTAAGTTTCTTGGATTTTAGTATAAACCATATTTTCCATAGATTATATTTTTATACAATCATCTTTAAATAGTTCTTTAAGTGGATTTTAACATGGTTGAATTAACTGATACAATTAAGAAGATAATTTTGGGTTTAGGAGTAGTTGGAATTTCTTATAGTTCTCTGGAAGCTCAGACAAGAACAGGTTCTGATTATATTCGTGGGTCAAAACCAGACAAATATCTTAAGGATTCTAATTATAATTCTTGTAATTTTAACACAAAGAAGTATCTTAATTCTAAGAAGTATAAACCCCAAGCATATCAGAATAGAGATGATTGTAATTTTAACACAAAGAAGTATCTTAATTCTAAGAAGTATAAACCCCAAGCATATCAGCATAAGGATGATTGTATTTCAAGAAGTATGAAGAAATATAGTAGGGAATATAATAGACTAAAAAGAAAATAATTAAGAATTTCTGATTAAATAAACTGGAGATTAAGCAGCAACTTTTAGTTCTAATTTGGATGGTAGAATTTTTTTCATTTCTTTTTTTACTTTTTCTTTTGTTGCTTTTCTTGCTCTGTTTATGTAGATATTACTCATATCTATTGCATCTCCAATATATGGTATAAAAGATGCTGCTTCCATTGCTGTCCAATAAGGTATTGCTTTCCAATCTTTGGTTTTTTTAGCATAATATAGTCCGTAAAATACTTTTGGTATTAGTTCAGGTATTTCTTCACCTGCTGAAATTAAATTTCCTATTCCTCCAGAAAAAGGGCCTACAGCATCTCCTACTAGTCCTACAGTACTGGTTACTCTATCCCATTTATCAACTAATTTAGATCCTTTTAATATTCCTTGATATTCTTTAAAAACTTCTTGCACTTTATGTTCCAAAATATTCCTGTATTCGGGATTTAGCATAACTCTTCTTCTTAAATCCTCATCTTCTCTTAAAATTTCATTTGTGAAATCAGAAATAGTTTCTTTTTTAAATAAAGGATAGATTGTCTTTGCTGCTCTTTTACTTTTTTCAAATGAGTATTTTGCTTTTAGTTTTTTGCTTACCATTTAAGCTGCTTCCCTCATCTCTTGTATTGGAGCATAATAAAATTGTTTTTGAGCAAGCATTTCATTTCTTAGATTTTCTAATTTTTCAATTTCTTCATTTTCCAATTTTTTCTCTTTTTTTCTTTTTATTAAATATGAAATAACTTTATAGGCAGCATAAGCTCCTATTGCATAAGCTGCAGGTTTTCTAATTGATTTCCATCCTTGTCTTAATACTTCGCCTCCTATGAATTTACCTGCATCTGCACCAAATCTAATTCCCCCTATAGGGCCAAGATATTGCCACCACTTATTATCAAATGCTTTGTTTGCTCTTTTAATTATGTTTCCGCTTTTCTTATATTTTCTATTTGCAATCACCCATCCTGCACCTGCTCCTATTATTGGCCATCCTTCTTTTATTGCATATTTAGCAGCCTTCCCTATTTCTTTTTTTATGTCTTTGGATTTATTTTTATTTCCAACAATTCCATTAACATATTGATAGTGCCTTCCTGGAGAAGAGTATAGTCTTTTTTCAAGCACTTCTTTAGGATTTTTATTTTCAATTTCTTCTTCATCAGGAACTAAATCATAAGACTTTTCTAGGGCAACAGCTCTCCCTGTTGCAGGAGCATATTTTTTTATTGATTCAACATAATTATAGAATAATCTATTTATTTCTTGTTCCATCTCTTTTTTTCTTTTTTTGTCTTTTATAGAGTTTGTAAATTTGTATAATGCAGGAAATTGGTAACTTATAATTTCTTGATTACTCATACCTTCTAATCCTTCAGAATAATTTCTTGGAGTATAATCTTCTGTTATTTTTTCTAAATTGCTTGCCATTTTTATTTAGGACTCAACTTTTTCATAATACCAGCATAAGTGATAAGTCCTTTTATCACTCCTTTATCAGTAACAGGAATATAATAATTGTCTTTGCGCACCATTTTTTTCAAAACTTCGTCAGCAGAATCATTTAAATCTACTACTATATTTACAGGGTAAGTCATAATATCTTTTGCTTTTGTTTTATTGGGATTTTTTCCGCGTGCAACTAATCTATCATTTATATCTACAATTGATATTATTCCAACTGGCATTTTTTTGTCATTGACAACAAAAATTCTTCTTTCCTGAAAATCGTGAAGTTTTTTTGCAACAGTAACACAATCATCTTCAAGTTTAACAGTTAATACTGGTAAGATTTCACAATCTTTAATTAGAACTTTCTTTTTTACCATCTTTTATAAAGAAATATGAAATTTGAAGTTTTTAAATTTTATGATTTAAGCTTTTTTACCTTCAAATTCAGTATAGTGGCATTTACCACAATACAATCTACCCTTAGAATTCATTAAAAATATTCCTGGTCCACATCTTGGACAGAATTTTGAAAGTCTTGTAACCTTTGTTCCTTCTATTTTATATTTAGCATATTTTTTGCTAGTAGGTTTGTTTACATGCTTTTTCTTTCCTTTTTTTACTATTTTTTTTGCCATTTTAATTGTTATTTATTTTATTCTGTTTTATTCTCAGCTTCTTTAGCTTTCTTTGCCTCTTGTGCTGCTTTCTTTGCTGCTTCAGCTTCTTTCTTTTCTTCTTCAATTTCTTTTTTTGTTTTTCTTTCTATTTTGTTTTTCTCTTCTTTTGATTTGTAAACATTTGCTTCTATTCTGAATTCTTTTGTTCCAAATTTACCATAGATTCCTTTAATTTTTATTGCATCTTCAGAAGCTGAAAGTTTTTTTGCAAGAGCTGTTGTAACATCTTTTTTTGTTGGAGCACTTTCTGCGAATATGATTGCTTGTATTTCTTTTCTTTCAAAAACAGGATTTTTTGTTTCTTTAATTTCTTTTATTTCCATTTTTATCTAGTTTTTATTGCAAAGTTTCCTTTATCTTTTAAATTTAGTTTTTTTGCAATTTCTGATTTTTCAGGATTTATTATAACTGCACGTCCTTTAAAACCTTCTGTTAATTCTTTTGAACCACAGTTTGGACATTTATCTCCTCCTTCTTCAAGAATTACTGAGCAGAGTTTGCAAGCTTTTGGTTTTGCCATTTTATTTCTTTTTTTCTCCCTTTGCTTTCTTTTCTGATTTTCCTTCACCTTTAGCAGCTATTCTTTCAGCTTTTTCAGCTTCTTTTTCTTTTTTAATTAAGTCTTCTTTTATCCATTCTAATTTACCTAATCCTGGTTGCCTCATTGTTAAACCTATTTTAGGTTCTTCTCCTTTGTGAGAGATTGCAACAACTCTTGCTATACACATATCTCCTTGTTTCAAATTTCTTTTTGAAACTTTTCCTGAAAGAACATTTGTTTTACTGAAGCTTACAAAATCATCCATTGTCTGGCTTATATGAATCATCCCTCTCATAGACCCCATATCTATGAATGCTCCGAACTTTGTTATTTCTGCTATTTCACCATATACTAGTTCTTGTAATTCTGGTTTCCATACAAGTAATTTGAATCTTGAATTATAATAAGTTGCACCATCTCCAGGAATAATAATTCCTTCTCCTACTTCAAGAACTTCTATAACAGCAACTGATCTCCCTAGTTCTTTATCATAATAATTTGAATAGATTTCTCTAAGTTGTTGATCAACAGCTTCCACAGTTGGTAAACCGAATAATTTCGGCTCAACTCTTACATAATCTTCAACTTCAGCCAAGTAAAACATTTTATTTAAAAATTAGAGTAAAAATTGCTTTAAAAAGGTTTCTTAGTGGTTCTTATTTTAAGATATTAAATGATTTCAATTATTTTTTTGCTTCTTATAGTCACTTTTTTATTTTTTATTTTTTTCCTCATTTCTTTATCTAGAGTGGCTATAATTATTTCAGGATTTTCCCTTGCAAATTTGACTATTGAATTATCTACATTTTTACCTTGAAGAGATATTTTTTTGAATTCATTTTTTTCTAATAGTTTTAATGCAGCAGTTTTTTTTAGTTTTTCCAGTTCAGATATAACATTTTCAGGGATAATTACTTTGATTCCAGATAAGTAAAACTCTTCAAAAAAATCTATTTTTTGGGCTATACAAGTAAGTATGAAATTTGTATCTAAAAGTACTTTTCTTGTCATAGGAAAGGTTGGGAGATAATACTTATAATATTTTGTTATACTGTGTAGTAGTAACATAAACGAAATATTTAAATAGTTTAAATTGGATATACAATTATGGGATTTGGAGATTTTTTATTTGGATTAGGAGAAACTGCTGAAGGAGTTAAAGTCTTCTTCATGATAGTTGGGCTTTTGATAATTTTACCTCCAATATTCTTGTATAGGTTTGTAAAATTTTTAATGAGATAAAATGGAAGATAAAAAGATACGTAAAGCAATGGAAAGAAGGACTCAAATAGAAAAGATATTGGAAAATGATGAAAATGGATTGAGATTATTAAAAGGATTAACTTTTTCTGCTTGGGATTATGTGAATGCTACTGTTAATTTTAGAGCATATATCTCAAAACTTCGTGATTTTGACAGATGTATGGATGATTCAACAGAAACTATGGTAGCAATGGATTTAAACAAAAGAACAGCTCATGAAGCTCTTATTTCTAGATTAAACTCATTCAATAGGTATCTTTTTAAAGAGTATCCAGATTCAGCTCCTCTTGGAGGAATTTATTCTTTAGAACCTCCTGAATCTATAAAAGATAGGCATTCTGTTTCAGAGTGGGCAGGTCATTATGTTTTTGGAATTGAAAATGGGAGTAAAATTAACTTTAAATAGGGATAATTAGTCAAATAAAAATGGAACTAGCACAATTAATCAAAAATTTTGTATCAAAAAAAGAAAACGCTGATATACTTGTAAGTTTAACTAAATTAAGCACCGAATATTATTCTGATTTTATAAACAAAAAATACTCAAATAAGAGTGATGTTGATTATACTCATACTTTAGAGAAGATAAATCATTATCTAAAGAGCCATAAAGAGTTCAGAAATGTTGATCCAAGAGATTTTTCTATTGAGCTTATGAAATATTTATATGATCACAGATCTAAACCATTTAAATAAGAAGTAAATCTTAAACTTTAAATAATCTTGTTTCTATTATTTTTTGTTTTAAAAGGAGAGTTATATGCAAGAAGCTGATAATGTTTTAAGAATATTGAAAGAGACAAGGAGTGCTCTGGAAAAGAATGATACATTTAATCTTAGGAGTTTAAGTAATCAAACAATAAACACTGCTTCTTTAACTCAAGACCCAGATAATATAGCTGTTGCAGTAATTGTTTATTCTTTAAGTAAGATTATGGAGAGATTAGATTACAGACAACTTCCTGGTTGGAAGAAGTTTTACAAAAATACTTTATTATATTTAGATAAATCAATACAAGATATTGAGAATAAAGATTATGCTAAATTTCGTGAAGATTTTAGAAGTATAAGAGGTTCTGTTGAAAATCTTTCAGGTAAATTAAAAAAATATGTTAAAGAGGTTCTTAGAAATGCAGAAATTAACAAAGCTTCTAGAATTTATGAGCATGGTATTTCAATGGAACAGACAGCACGTCTTTTAGGTATAAGTCAATATGAACTTGCAGAACATGCAGGTAAGACAGGTATTCCTGATGTTCCTGAAAACCGTACTAGAGATACTAAATCACGAATTAAACTTGCAATGGAGATGTTTGAATGATGGAAGAATCTATTTTATTTTCTTTAATTGGGTGGATTGGAGTTTTACTTATTGTAATAGCTTATATTTTGTTTTTTACAAAGAAACTTAAGATAAATTATGTTTTGTATCATCTTTTGAATTTTTTTGGTTCTTTAGGATTAATTATAAGCACATTTTTAACTGAATGCTGGCCTGCTCTTACTTTATTTTTGATTTTTGCAGGTATTTCTATTGCTTATATTGTTAAGATACTTAAAACTAAACCTGATTATAAAGATTTGAGAAATTAAAATGAAACAACTAAAAAAAGCAATAATTTTTGATGCGGGTGCATTGATAACAATTTCAATGAATGGGTTAGATAAAGAAATAAGAGGACTTAAAAGTATCTTTGATGGAGCTTTTTTGATTACTCAGCAAGTTAAAAAAGAAGTTATTGATAAGCCTTTAACTATAAAAAGCTTTGAACTTGAAGCATTAAGAACAAAAAAACTTTTAGATGACAAGGTAATAGAACTTGCAGAAACTTATGGTTTTGACAATAAAAGTATAGAAAATAAATCAGATGAAATAATGAATGTTGCTAATTCTCTTTTTATGAGCCCAAAAGAACCTGTAAAATTACTTCACCTTGGAGAAGCGTCTTGTTTTGCTCTTAGTGATTTATTGAATAAGAAAAATATTAAGAATGTTATTGTTATTGATGAAAGAACTGCTAGGATGTTAATTGAGAAACCAGAAAATCTAAGAGAACTTCTTATAAGGAAGTTGCATACAAATATCTCTCTTGTTAAGCAGAATTTTGCATATTTCAAAAACTTTCAGGTTATACGTTCTGCAGAATTAATTTATGTTGCTTGGAAAAAAGATTTAGTTGAATTGAAAGATGGAATATTTTTATTAGATGCACTTCTTTATGCTGTAAAATCCAAAGGATGTGCTATATCCTCAGATGAGATTGAGGAGATTAAGAAGATGAAAAACTTTTAGTTATAAAATTATCCAAAATTATTATTCCAAATCCGTTTTCAATTTCTGTTGAAATCACTATATAATCATTTTTATCATAAAATTTTTCTGCTATTTCTGCTATTTCTTTACTTGTTCTTTTTCTATAATATTGCCCAGGAGGAGAGTAAATAAAGTTTATAGAACCTGTATCTGGATTGTGTTTATCAGGATTTATTTCATATTTTACATCACTGAAAGAATTTGCTAATTTCTCAAGTTTTGTTGTTTCTAATAGTCCAATTTTTTCTAATATTTCTTTCGCTTTATCATTTGATACATTTTGCATAATATTTTATATGGAGATAATTTATAAGAATTATTGCATTAGAAAAGATAGGGGTGTATAGTATTTCCCTTTAGAAAGATTAAAAAATAAACTATTTCTAACATGTTTAAGGGTGCGTAGGCTAGTGGTAAACTGGACGGCTCCAGACCGTCATTTGCAGGTTCGATTCCTGCCGCGCCCATTTTATTTATAATAATCTTTAAATAGCCTCAATCGAATTTATGTATATGATAGAAGAAAAAGTTAAACCAAGTAATGAAGTTTTATTAAATAAAAATTTAAACCCTGAAAATAACAAATATACTGAAGATAACTCAATAGAAAGAAACACTTATACTAAGACTGATAAATCTTATTATATACCTCATTTAAGAGATATATTTTACAGGTTTAAAGGAAAGCATATATTCCCAGATAGAGGATAGTTTAATTTATGTTTTTCAAAACATTTATAAATATCTATGAAATACTTTTCATATGAATAGTGTTTTAATGACTAACAATTTTTCAACATATCATGTGTTTTTTAGAAATTTAGCAAATCCATTGAAGATAAGAATAATTTCTGCTTTAAAAGAAAAAGAAAGTTCTGTAAATGATTTGTCTTATGAACTTGGGGTTGAACAGAGTAAGATTTCTCATGCATTGGCATTGTTAAAAAAATGTAATATTGTAAAGTATGAAAAGAAGGGTAAGGAGAGAATTTACTCATTAAATAAAAAAACAATTATTCCTTTACTTAAATTGATTGATGAACATTCAAAATCATTTTGCAATTGTAAGTCGTGTAATGGGTGTGGAAAATGAGAAGAAGAGTATATTTTGATAATGCATCAACAACAAAAGTTGATGAAAAAGTTGTAAGAGAAATGCTTCCATATTTTTCCGAAATATTTGGTAATGCATCTTCACAACATGACATTGGGATAAAAGCTAAGGATGTTCTTGAGAGAAGCAGAAGAATAATTGCGAAATCAATTAAAGCAAACATAGGAGAAATAATTTTTACATCTGGAGGAACTGAGGCAAATAATTTTGCTCTTAAAGGATTATTTTTTTCAAATTATCCTCAAAAAAATCATATAATTACAACAAAGATAGAACATGATTCAATTTTAAATGTTTGTAGATGGTTGGAAACTCAAGGAGCTAAAATAACCTATTTAGATGTTGATGAAGAAGGGTTTGTTGATATTGAAGATATAAAAAAATCTATTACAGATAAAACTTTTTTAGTTAGTATCATACATGGAAATAATGAGATAGGGACAATTCAGGATATAGAAGCAATAGGAAAATTATGTAGGGAGAAAAAAGTTTTATTTCATACTGATGCTTGTCAGAGTTTTACAAAAGTTCCAATAAATGTTGGAAAGCAAAATTTGGATTTAGTTACATTAAATGCTCATAAAATTTATGGCCCTAAGGGAGTTGGTGCTTTGTATATAAGAGACGGAATACAAATAACTCCTTTTGCTCATGGTGGAGGACATGAAAAGAAATTAAGAAGTGGTACTGAGAATATACCTGGAATAGTTGGTTTTGCGAAATCAGTTGATATCTCAAATGAAAAAGATGTCAGAAGAATGACTACTTTAAGAGATAAATTAATTGAAGGTCTTTTGAAGATAGAGAATGTGAAATTAAATGGCCCTGTTGGAGATAAAAGATTGTGTAATAATGTAAATGTATCTTTTAATAATATTGAAGGAGAAGCTATTGGAGGATATTTAGAAAATGAAAGAATTTATACTTCAACTGGAAGTGCATGCATGTCTAATACACTTCAAACAAGTCATGTTCTGAAAGCTTTAGGATTAAGTCCTTTACAATCCAATAGTTCTTTGAGAATTTCAATAAGTAAATACACAACTGAGGATGATATAAATTATTTTCTTGAAAAAATAACTAAAATAGTTAAAAAATTGAGGATTATAAGCCCTTTAACAAAATAATCAATTAAATATAAAATTGTTTAAATAAAATGAAAAAAATAAAGATTACCAGAGAGACTAATATGCAGGCTTTGCTTTTTCATAAACCAGAGTTAGCTGGAATGTTGCTTTCATCTGGTATGGGGTGTATGGGTTGTCCTATGGCACAAATGGAGACAATAGAAGAGGGTTGCAGAGCTCATGGTATGGATGATAAGGAAATAGATGAACTTATTGAAAGATTAAATAAAGAAGAATCAGTTAATGATAAAAAGAAAATTAAGGTAAACAAAAGAAAATGAGTCATTCACTTATGAACTTATTTTTTAAATTAATTAAACAGAAATATGTTTCTGTTGGAGTGCCTGTCATAATTCAGAATTCTAAGGGAGAAATTTTGCTTGGTAAAAGGAATATGAATATGCCTACTTATCCTGGATTCTGGGGATTACCTGGAGGAATGCCTGAATATGGAGAGAAAATTGAAAATACTGCTATAAGAGAAGTAAAAGAAGAATTAGATATTGATATTAAAATAATTAAGAAAAGTAAAAATGTTTACGAGAATCTACCTGACAAAAAATGCAGGTTTCATAGTGTTGATGTTCCATTTTATGGGAAAATAGTTAGAGGTATTGCTAAACCTAAAGATGAAACTAAAGAAGTTAAGTGGTTTAAACCTTCTGAAATTAGGAATATGGAATTAGCATATACACATAAAGAAGTTCTGAAAGGAGAGGGATTAATATAAACTTGGTATCAAAATACAATAAAAAAGTTTTGAAAGAATTTACAAATCCTAAGAATATGGGGGAAATAAAAAATGCTAATGGTATTGGGAAAATTGGAAATCCAACTTGTGGGGATATTTTATGGGTATATATTAAAGTTGAAAAAGATAAGAAAGGAGAAGAAATTTTAACAGATATAAAATTCAAAACATTTGGTTGTGCTGCTGCAATTGCAACTTCATCTATGATTACAAAGCTTGCAAAGGGTAAGAAATTAAGTGAAGTTGAAAAAATAAGTTATAAGGATGTTGTTGATGCTTTAGGAGGATTGCCTAATATTAAGATTCATTGTTCAGCTATGGCTTCTCAGGCATTAAAAAAGGCTATTGAAGATTATAAAAATAAAATTCAAATAAAAAAGAGGGTTAATTATTAAAACGATATTTTAATATACTCTCCAACTCTCTGATAAATATAAACAGAAAAATGGAAGAGGAATTTGTATCCAAAATATTAAAGATTGGTTTTGTTGCTAATGATGTTAAAAGTTTTGTAATTGAAAAACCAGAAGGATATGTGTTTAATTCAGGACAAGCAACAAATCTTTCTATAAATACTCTTAGGTTTAGAGATGAGAAAAGACCATTTACATTCACTTCAACAAACAATGATTTGGTTATTGAGTTTATTGTGAAAAAATACAATGGCTTAACAAAAAATCTTCACGAACTTAATCCCGGCGATGAAGTAATAATTAGGGAACCATTTGGTACAATAAATTATTTTGGACCTGGAATTTTTATTGCAGGTGGAACAGGCATAACTCCTTTTTTAAGTATTTTTAGAAGTTTAGGAGAGGAGATAGTTAAAAACAATAAACTTTTTTTCTTTAATAAAACTCATAAAGATATTATTTGTGAAGGGGAATTACGTGAGATGTTCAATGAAAATGTTATTTTTTCATTAACAGACGAGAAAAGAAAAGGATATTTAAATAAAAAGATAAATAAATCATTTCTGAAAAAAGAAATAACTGATTTTAGTGGATATTTTTATATTTGCGGGTCACCAGGTTTTGTTGAGAGTATTAGAAAAAATTTAATTGAACTCGGTGCTGACAAAAATAAAATAATTTTTTGATAAAAAGGAGAGTAACATGAAAAATAAAGTGGTTGGATGGGTAATTGTTGGAATTGCTGTTGTAACTGCAGTTGTAGTTAAGATTTTTAATAACTTTTTAAGAAGAATGATTGGAGATGCATGTACTTCTGATTCAGATTGTTTTATGTATAATACTGTTGTAATTCAGACATGGGTAAGTTTAGCAATTGTCGGAGTTATTTTAGCGATAGGGATTGTTATCTTATCTTGGAAACCTAAAAAGAAAATAACTGCTAAAAAAATAAAGAAAAAGAAGAGAAATTAATTTTGTTTTTATTTTTCTTGTAATTGTTTCAATTGTTCTTCAAATAAATAAGAATCAAGATAACCTATGCCTGGTATATAGATATCAAATTGAACATTGTCTTGCATTAATTTTCTGTTTGATATACTTTCATTTGGATGAATTACAACTGATTTTTCTGAACTTATTTTAGCTTGTTTATCATTACACACATCAATGATTAAAACATTATATTGCCCATCTACTTCATCTATCCAATGTTGTATAGGATATCCTGCATATTCATTGCAATAAAACCAATGGTTCTTTATACACATCCCGTGTGCAGTTAAAATTGCTTTTCTTTCAAGCCCTGTTTTTCTTGAATTAACTTTTGCTATTTTTACATAATCTTGATTTTTTTCTAGATAGTATTGTTTTGTTCTCCAGCATGCAATATCTCTTTTTTGAGAGTCGTAAAATTCTCTCTCTTCTATCATTTCTTCTGTATAGAATAAATCAATATCTTTGTTTGTGTGTTTGAATAACTTTAGGGGCATTGTTATAAAACTTATAAAAAGAGGTTTTTAAGAATTATGCTTTTTGAGTTTTTGGGGTGTTCTTTTCCTTTGGAATAAACTCCATATTAGATATATTAAAATTACTTCAACTACAAATATAGCTATATTTAATGGCGAAAGAAGATATGTTGTAAGAGCAGTTAGAAGCGGGGGTTGAAATAATCCTTCTACTTGATTTGTTTCTATATATTTTTTTATTAATGGCCAGGTTATTGTGGTTATAATCCAATTTATCAATGGTACAGCTACATTTATTGAGAGTGAGATTATTATAGTTCCTATTACTTTCTTTTTTGTTGGTTTTGTATTCACTCTAGTAACTCCAACCTCCGAAGATTACCATTAATGTGATTATGGTTATCCCTAATGCACCGAGTATAATAGAGATTATTGCTAATTTCCTTTCTTCTGAATTTTCTTTTGAATTAGTTTTTTGTAAACACAGAATCCCAAGAGTTATAACTAAAACAGGTAGAAAAATTACAATTATCTGTCCGATTATCAATTGTAATAGAATAAATATACTTGCTATTCCTAATACAAAAGCTGATAATGCTAAAATAGAATACCCTTTTTCTTTCATTCTTATCCCTCTTTTGATTAAATAGAGAATCCTTATTTGTTTTTAAAATTATGTATCATTTATCTTGTGGTATGTTGCTTCTCTGTATAGAGTTTCTTTTGCTGATTTGTAATAGCATAAACCATCTTCAAATAAATAAGTATTTTTAGGGCAACTTATACACTGATTGTTGAAACAATACTGTCCTTCATCACAATAATAGTTTTGGTTTTCGCAAGTTGTTTTGACTTCTCTATAACATAATCCATCTATTATGCTTCTTATTTGATTTTCATAACACTTTTCAATACAATTTCCTGATTTAAAGTAATATCCTTCTTCACAATAAGAAAAACCATCTAAAAATGTTATTATATTATGATAATTTATTGCATATGCAGAATATTCATTTGACCAAATAGTTATGCCTAAGAGATTTCCTTTTTCATCAAATAATCCTCCTCCTGTGCTTTTGAAATTTTTATATGCATCTGATTCTATTCCTTGATAAGAAAAATTATCTTTTGTAATGTGTTCTTTGAATCCAGTTATCTGTCCCTTATTTATTGATAATTTTGTTGTGTCATCTGAGTATTCTGGGTATCCTGCAGCTAAGACATGCTGATTAAGGGAAGGTTTTTCTATTTCTTTAATAGTTGAATACTCTTCTCCTTCTTGTCTTTTAATTACTAATTGAGCTAGATTTAATTCATATGGGGAATAACCAATACTTGTTACATTGTGTGTTTTTCCGTCTCTTGTTATTACAATTGCTTTCTCCCATAGTTTCTCCCAGCACTTATCTCCTACATCCCAATATCCACAATCAACAATTTGTCTGTTTGTGAGTATATGATATTCGTTATCGTCTCCGTAATATAAAACCCCTGAACCACTTGATATTGATTCAACGTAAATCCCTTCCATAGATTTTCCACCGTAAACATATTGTACTAATACAATGTTTTCATCTATTTTTTTAATTGTTTCTTTACTTATTTTTTTGTTGAAACTAAGTTTTACAAATCCAACAATAATTAGAATTATAACTAGTCCAATTATGAAGTAAAGTGTTATTTTTGCAAACTTAAAATCTTCCTGTTCCTCTTTTTTTTCCATATTGAATTATGTAATACATTATATAAAAACTTATTTGGATTTAAGTTATATCTTCTGGTACTCTATATTCTTCCCACCTTACTTTCTTTTTTTCAATTGCTTCCTTAAGATTCTTTTCTTGTGGAGAGAGTTTGTTGGATTTTTTACCGCTTTTTACTTCTACAAATATAACTTCTGTTATACTTTTTTCATCCATCCCCTTAAAACAAATAAAATCTATTGGCTTTCCTAGGAATTTACATTCTGTTGGTGAATATTTGAAATTAGGTAAATAAGGGGAGAGTTGTTCTGAGAATTGCCCTCCAAGAACTGCTCTTGATTGAGTTATTGCTTGTTTTCTTTGATTGGGTAATTCTTTTTCCCAATATTTATCTCTTTGAAGAACTCCTGTTTTTTTACCAATTAGATATGAGATTATTATTCCAACTAGTAACAAGATTACAAAGAGTATTAATGTTATTTTCATTTTGGTTTAATTTTATAATTAAATTATTTTGAATTCCATTCTTCTCTTGCCCAAGAGCAAAATTTACATTCAGAATTGTTTTTTGGTCTTTCACTTTTTATTAGTTTTATTGCTTCTTTGAAGTTTTTTAATGCTCTTTTACTATCTACCTTAACTTTTTTGACTTCTATTTTAAAATCTATTTTTCCATTTTCTTTTACTTCCAAGGGCATGAAGAATATTAAATAAGCATACCCAGGATGTTTTAATTTATTTTTTTCAAAAAGTAATGCGTAACAGTCTAATTGATTTTGATAAAAATTTATTTTATCGTCTTCTACTTTGGAACCTCCATAAGTTTTGAAATCCACTACTATAAAATTATCTTTATCGATTAAACATTCATCTATTGCTCCAAAGAGAGTGTTTCCTTCTTCATCTGTCCAAGATATACCTTTTCTTGCGTTTCTCCATGTATCCATTTTTTCCAAATTATCATATAATTTTCCTTCTACTTTTCCTTGGAGTTCTGGAGGAAGCTTTCCTTGCTTTCTGTATTTGTCAAAATATATTTTTAATTTTCTGTCTATTCCTCCAGGTAAAGATGGAAAAGGTCCAGAAGGTCTGTGAACCCCTTTTTCATTTAACCAAAAACACAAGGGGCATTCTAAAAAAAGATTTAATTTTGATGGTGAGAGTTTATATGACATTAGCACACTCCTTCTATCCACATACCTTTCATAGCTAAACAAGTTTGCCTATCAAAAGGAAGGTTATTTGGGACCGAGGTTTTATTTGTGGTGAATGGATAAATACACTTGAATTCTTTTATATAATAAACTCCATGATTTGTTTTGCAATTTTCTTCTGTATCGCATCCTATACTTTCCATGAATGTTTCATTTAACTTTAATTGCTGAATATTTTCACACATAATCTCTCCTTCTTGATGAGTTATATTAAGATTATCTGATTGATTAACATTTTTTTTCAAGATTATAAAGAAATTTTCTCTTAGTTCTTTATTTTTATTTTTATCTGCTTTAGAAGTTATTACTATTGTTGCTGTAACTAGAATTAATATTAATGTTACAAAAATTATAACTGCTATCACCTTTCTCATATTTATTTAAGTAAGATAACTTATTTAAATTTTATTTAATTAATTTTTTAGTTAAGTTTAAAAATATCCTTTACTTGATATTAAAATGGGATTTAAGAGGTGGTTGATAAGAGGAATAATTTGTTCTTTGCTTGTTGCAGTTGCTGTTTATCTTTTAGAATTAATGCAACTATTTGAGATTAAAATAATAATAATCTCAATTTTGGTTATTGGATTTTTATTGTCTACTTTAATTGGATGGGCTTTCAAAAAGAAACCAACTAATTCTTCTAATAGGGTTGTTGTAAAAGGATTTGCAGGAAGATGATTTATATTTACATTATATAGAGAAAAATATTAAAAGAAAGAGGTAATTAAAGAAATATGTCTAAGTTTAAATGGGTTATATGGGGAAGTCTTTTTTCTCTTGTTTTGTTTTTTTCTATTTACTTTCTTATTCATGTAAAAGTTGTGAATAGTGTGGGTCCTGTTGTTTTAATGCTTGGAAAAATGGATGTTTCCAAATTAGGAATATTTTTTTCAGATATAAAGAATGTTATAATAACTTCTTTGATAGTTGGTTTCTTATTAGGATTACTAACTGGAACAAAATCAAAGAACTAATAAAAATTAAAAATTAAAAAAAATTATTTTCTTTTTTTTCGTGATTTCTTTTCTAATTTCTTATTTTTAGTTGTACTTTGCTTTTTAGATAATTTACAACATGGTTTCTCAGAGAAGATGTAGATATACAATATCTCTAATATACCAACGCTGTTAAATAAAGCAAGTACAATGAACCAAACAAGATGCTCTTTTCTAGCAGATTTCCAAAGCGCCATAAGTTTCCAGACTGCAGACCATATAAATATGACCACTAATAGCCAAAGAGAAACTCCTAATTGAGCAGCAAGTTCATTTAAATAATCCATTTTCACCTCCTATTTTTAAGATAATTCTAAACTTTAAAAATGTTGGTAAAGCTTTTTATTAAAATTTTCTATGGAAAAAGTTGTATGTTGGTGTTGAAGGAATTAGTGATTACTAAAGTTTAAATATAAGTGCTTTTTATGAACTTCATCTTAACTACAATAGGTGGTAATTAAGAGGGATGTCATATACAATATATTGTATATGGTTTAAGGTGGGTAAAATAAGATATGATATGTCCGTATTGTAATTATAAAGAATCAAAGGTTACAGATAAAAGAACTTCTCCTGATGGGATAAGAAGGAGGAGAGAGTGCTTAAAATGCAAAAAAAGGTTTACAACATATGAAAGAATTGAAAGGACTGATTTATATGTTATAAAAAAAGATGGTCGTAGAGAAAAATTTGATATTAAAAAACTTGAAGCAGGAATTGAAAAGGCCCTTGAAAAAAGACCTATTCCGCAGGATAAAATAAACAAGATGATAAGTGCAATAGATGAACAGATAAGGAAAGCAGGAAAAAAAGAAGTTAAGAGTTCAGTTATAGGTGAATTAGTAATGAAGAAACTGAAAAAACTAGATGATGTAGCTTATGTAAGATTTGCATCAGTATATAGACAATTCCAGGACATAAATGATTTTAAACAGGAGGTGAATGAATTATAAATTATAGACAAAAGAGAGGCAAAATGGGTGAAAATTTAGAAGAAAAAACAAACTACAATCCAAATATAAGAAAGGAATATAGTTATAAAGAAGCATTAGAAGCTTCAAAAGATTATTTTAATGGTGATGAACTTGCAGCAGATACTTTTTTGAGTAAATATGCACTTAAAGATTCTTCTAGACAAAAAGGTAATAATAGTTTAGCAAGTATAGTTCTTTATGAGAAAAGTCCAACAGAGATGCATCATAGATTAGCAAGTGAATTTGAAAGGATTGAAAGTAAATATCCTAATCCAATGAAACATGAGGAATTTTTTGAGTTAATGGACCATTTCAAATACATTGTTCCTCAGGGAAGCCCAATGGCAGGTATAGGAAATAACCATCAGATTGTTTCAGTATCTAATTGTTTTGTCATAGGAAATGATGAGAAATCTTCAGACTCATATGGTGCAATAATGAAAATTGATCAGGAACAAGTTCAATTAATGAAAAGAAGAGGAGGAGTTGGACATGATTTATCTTATATAAGACCAAAAGGGATGACTGTTCTTAATAGTGCTTTAACTTCTACTGGAGTTGTTCCGTTTATGGAAAGATATTCTAATTCAACAAGAGAAGTTGCTCAGGATGGAAGGAGAGGTGCATTGATGTTAACTTTGTCTGTTCAACATCCTGATGCTGAAAAATTTATAGACGCTAAACTTGAAAAAGGAAAGGTTACTGGAGCAAATATTTCCATTAAAGTAACTGATGATTTTATGAAAGCAGTTTATATGAATAAAGATTATCAACAGAAGTTTCCAATAAATTCAGATACTCCTAAATATACTAAAGAAATTAATGCAAATAAATTATGGAATAAGATAATTGAAAATGCTTGGAAATCTGCTGAACCTGGAGTAATTTTTTGGGATACTATGCTTAGAGAATCAATACCTGATTGTTATGCTGATTTAGGATTTAGAACTATGTCAACAAATCCTTGTGGTGAGATTCCATTATGTCCATATGATTCGTGTAGGTTATTGGCTCTTAATTTGGCAGAGTATGTTAATAATCCTTTTACAAAAGAAGCAAAATTTGATTTTGATTTATTTAAGAAACATGTTGGGTATGCTCAAAAGATGAATGATGATATAGTGGATATGGAGATTGAGAAAATTGATAGTATTTTAAAAAAAGTTGAGAGTGATCCTGAGGATGAAGAAACAAAATATGTTGAGAAAAGATTGTGGGAGAAAATAAAAGACAAGACAATTCGTGGAAGAAGAACAGGTACAGGAGTAACAGGAGAAGGAGATATGCTTGCTGCTTTAGGTTTAACATATGGTACAAAAGAAGCAACAGAATTTGCAACAGAAGTTCATAAGACTCTTGCTCTTGAAGCATATAGATGTTCAGTTCAATTAGCAAAAGAAAGAGGAAAGTTTGAGATTTATGATTCTGAAAGAGAGAAAAATAATCCATTTATACAAAGGATAAAAGATGCTGATCCTGCACTTTATGAAGATATGGTAAAACATGGAAGGAGAAATATTTCTATGCTTACAATTGCTCCAACAGGTACAGTGAGTATGATGACTCAGACAACTTCGGGGATTGAACCCGTATTTTCACCAGTGTATGATAGAAAAAAGAAAATAAATCAAAATGATGTTGGTACACGTGTAGATAAAATTGATGAACAAGGAGATAAATGGCAAACATACAAAGTATTTCATCATAAATTTGAAGATTGGCTTAAGATTAATGGTTATGATGTTGAAGAGGTTAAAAAAATAGCTAATGAAAGTATTGTTAGCCCAGAAAAAAAAGAAGAATTAGAGGATATATTAAAAAAATCTCCTTATTATAAGGCAACTGCAGATGATGTTGACTGGGTTCAAAGGATAAAGATGCAGGGAGCAATACAAAAGTGGGTGGATCATTCTATAAGTGTTACAATTAATGTCCCTGAGAATATTGATAAAACTTTAGTTGATAAACTATACAAGACTGCTTGGGAAGAGGGATGTAAGGGAGCTACTATTTACAGAGATGGTTCAAGAGATGGAATTCTTAATAAAGGAAAATTGGAACATATTAATCTTGTTCAAAATAATGTTAAAGCTCATCCTTTGCTAGATATTAAACCTCAGGCAATGAAGTATAGAATTAAGAGGACTGAAGCAGATGATAGTTTGCATGTCATATTAACAAGTGATTTATATGTTGATGACCAAAACAAAAAAGCATATTTTATACCAGATGAAGATTTCCAAGTTAGAGCTCCAGGGGGAGCAGCTACAAGTGTTACATTTGCTCAATCTGGTATGGATAGAACAGAAATATTGAGAGGTCCTGATCCAAAATATGCTGAATTTGTTAAGAGGTTACAATCTCCATTCTCAAATGAAGATGAAGGAATTGGTCCTAGAAGAATAAAGTCGATTGAACATGCTGCAGGTTTAATATTTGAAGATTATTTCTTGAGAAACGGGATTCTTAAGAGAGATGAGATAACAGGAGAATTGATTCAAAATGTTAGAAAAAAGGATTTAAGAAAAGTTGAGAGAGGAACACCTGAATATAATACAATAATCTCTCAAGTTAATTTGTCTGAAAATGATGAAGAAGTTGAAATATCTGGAACTAATGGTAAATTGGATAAGAAATTTTTATGTGGGAGATGTGGTTCAACTGAGTATCATTTTGAAGCAGGATGTCATTCTCCTAAATGTAGGAATTGTGGTTTTGATAATGGTGAGGGTTGTGGATAAATGTGGAGCATAAATTGTTTAAAATGCACGAATTAGCGACTGATATTATTAATAAAAATATTGAGAAGATTATTGACAATCATAGCTATGAAAATCAAAAAAATGTAAATCCTTATGGATGTATTTGTTATGGGCTGGATGCGAAGTGTCATAATATTGAGAATTTAAATTGCTTTTTTTGTTATTGTCCAAATTATGATAGAACAATTCTAGAAGGAAAGTGTAAGATAGATTCTCCTGATGGAAAATATATTGAAACTATTAATGGTAGAGTATGGGATTGTTCTGACTGCACTTTTCCTCATAAGAGAGAAAATGCAATTAAATTACTAGAAAAATTGTTTAAATGAATTGTGGTTTTGATAATTGCATATTTTGTGGATAAATTTTATTGAATTATATTTTGAAGTATAATTATGCTTATAAAATAAAACTGCTAAGTTTTACAATAAATTAAAATGAGGATTATTCAGGAACAACCAATTAAGACAAGACCTACTTGGGATGAGACTTTTATGAGTTTAGCAATACAAAATTCTTCTCGTTCTTCTTGTTGGTTTATCAGGTCTGGAAGTACATTTGTTCAAGATAATCAAGTTATATCTTCTGGATACAATGGAGCATCATCAAGATATAAAGATAATTGTCTTGAAATTGGTTGTGCTAAAGAAAAAAGAGGATTAAAATATGAAGAATCTCTTAATTCTGGTTATTGTATAGGAATTCATTCTGAGATGAATGGAATTGGACATTTAAATAAAATGAATCCAAATAAAATGACACTTTATACCACAATATTTCCTTGTGTTACTTGTGCTAAAAATTTGGAACCATATTCTATTCAAAGAATTGTATTTAAGAAGAAATATCTTGATGATGAATTTAATTATGCTTTAGAGCATTTAGAAAAATTAGGAATACAAGTAGATCAACTTGATTTGAGCTTGAGAAGATTTTGGGATATTGGTGTATATCGTAAATGGAAAAAGAAGGATATATGGACAGATGAGGAAATAGAAAATGCAAGAAAACTAATTGATTGTTGGGAGGATATTTTTAAAAAAACTAATTAGAATGATATTATCTGCATTAAAAGTTCTTGAGTTAAATGAAAAATACAACTTAATTGAGGGTTTAAGTGAGAGAGAATTGAAAAATCCTGAAGGGAGTCTTTTGGATTTAAGAATTGGACAGATTCATAATATTATTGGCGAGAGTTTGCTTGGAGTTAAAGAAAGATATTCTTCTAAGACCGAAACTATTGGAGATGTTAGAAAAGATGGGAATAAAAGATTTACAATTAAACCTGGAGAATATTATTTGGTAACAACAATAGAAGTAGTTTCTTCTCCTGCTGAGAAAATAAAATATGATGAAAATTTTCCTGAAGCATATTTAATACCTAAGATTTGTCCTAGAAGTTCATTACAGAGAGGAGGAATAAGTTTGCATTTCACTTCAACTAATCCCGGATATAAAGGACAATTAACTTTTGGAATAAAAAATTTAGGAAATCAAGATTTTATTTTTGAATTAGGTGCAAGAATGTTTAGTATAGAATATTATGCTGTTGTCGGAGATATTAAAAGAGCTTATTCTGGACAACATCAAGGGGGGAGAGTTACCAGCAACGGTAAGATTGAAATTCAAAATTAAAATGAAAGAATTTCAAGTGACTCCTCAAGAAAAATATGATTTTTGTGTTTGTTCTGTTTTGCAAGCTATTTTAAGAAATTATAATATAAACCTCTCTCAAGAAGAGATTTCAAAAAACTTAATGCCTGGTAAAAATGGAGGACATATGATTGATGATGCAAGCATAGGCAATTTTTTGTTTTCAAACGGTTTCAAATATGAACATTATTTTTGGAATCAAACTCCATTCAATGAACCAGATAGTTTACTTGAAGAGATGGATAAAAACGAGGGATTTGTAGGAATAAATAAACATGTATATATTTTGAGAAATTTCAAAGACCCTGATTTGGAAATGATTGACCCAGTTAATGGAGAAGTTATTAGAAGGAGTATATTTGATGTTCTTAAGGAAATGCATGAGAAAGACGGAGGTTTTGGATTAATAAAGAAGTTGTAAAATATATACATTGGAATTCAACTGTATTTATAAAAGAAAATTATTTTAGTTTTATAATAAAAATGGTGCAACAGTATTTAGATTATTCATTAGATATTTTAACTTCTCCATATTCTAATTTTAAAGGGGGAAGCAAAGATTCTGGAATTATTTCTTTATTTGGTTATCAAAATAGATATGATTTGACTAAAGGATTTCCTTTAATCACAACAAAACAAATGCCTGCTAAATCTAAATCCATGTTTACAGAGTTATTGTGGTTTTTAAAAGGAAATACAAATATTGAATACATGGAAAAGAATAATTCTCCTGTTTGGAGAGCAGATGCTTTTCAACATAATCTTGAGAAAATGACTGATGCAGGAATTTATCCTAAGGGAATGCAAAAATATTCTCCAGAATGGACTGTTGCAAAAGAAAATTATGGAAAAAGGATTAAAGAAAATCATGATTTTGCTATGGCTTGGGGAGATGCTGGACCTATTTATCCAAAGCAGTGGAGAAGGTGGAGTAAATTTTCTCCTTTAGAAAATCAAGAACAATTATATGTGAAAAATAAAGATGGAGAGTTTATTCCATTTGAAGGTAAAGTTTACAAAGAAGAACAAATTGACCAAGTAAAAAATATGATTGAGGGTTTAAAGAAAAAACCAACAGGCAAGAAACATATTTTAACTGGATGGAATGTTGCAGATTTAAATGATATGTCGCTGCCTCCATGTCACCTTTTGTTTCAAGCAACTGCAAATGAGAATGGGGAAATGGAGATGGAACTCTATCAAAGGAGTTGTGATTCATTTTTGGGTGTTCCATTTAATATTGCACAGTATGCCGCATTGACACAAATTATAGCTAAAGAAGCAGGTATGACTCCTAAAACATTTGTTCATACATTTGGAGATGCTCATTTTTATACTTCAATAGGAGAAAGAACAATGTGGTATAAAAATAATTTTAAAGAGGTTCAAGGAAAAATAAGAGATGCAAGAGATTTAGAAAAAAGAACAGGTGACAAATCAAGTTATTTAGAAATTGTTGAATGGATTAATAAACGTGCCCCTGCAGACGGAAATATGGAAGATTACGACCATGTAACAGCAATTCTTGAACAATTAGCAAATGAACCTTTAGGGCTTTGTAAACTTGAGATTGCAGATAAACCTTTTGATAAATTAGAACTTAATGATTTTACTATTAAAGATTATAAACACCATCAGAGAATATCAAGAAAAATGTGTGTTTAAAATGAATTTGACTATAATCGCAGCAATTTCTAAAAATAATGTTATAGGAAAATACGGAGAAATTCCGTGGTATATTCCTGAAGATATAAAAAGATTCAAAGATATTACATTTAATCATCCTGTTATTATGGGAAGAAAAACTTACGAATCTCTTAGTGAAAAATTTAAGCCTTTACCTGGAAGAAAAAATATTGTTCTTTCAAATACATTAAATGAACAAAGTGGAATATATCTAGCAAGAAACATAGAACAGGCAATTGGTTTTACAGACAATAAAGATTCTTTTATAATTGGTGGAGGAGAGATTTACAAAAAATTCCTTCCTTTTTCAAATAAATTAGAAATAACTAGAGTTAATCAAAATGTTTTTGGAGATATTCTTTTTCCAGAAATTAATTTTTCTGAATGGGATTTAATAAATCGAGAAGATAGAGGATTTTATTCTTTCTTAACTTATTTAAGAAAAAACCAACAATTTTAAAAATAGAACATTTGTATATGGAACATGGTGGCAGAATTAACAAATGGTAGTTTTAATGAATTTATCAAAGAAGGAACTGTTTTAATTGACTTTTATGCTGATTGGTGTATGCCTTGTGTTATGATGGGGCCTATTGTTGAAGAGGTTGCAGAGAAATTTAATGGAAAATTAAAAGTAGGTAAGGTTAATGTTGAAGATGGACATGAGATTTCACAGAAATTTGGTGTTTCGTCTATTCCTAATTTTGTTCTGTTTAAAGACGGAAAAGTTATCACTAACTTTGTTGGAGCTATGAGTGAAGAAGAATTTAGTGAAAAAATACAAAAATTTCTTTAATGCAGGATGATATATTCTGTATTGGTTAATTTTATAAAGTGATTTTATCTTTTTCTGAGGTATGGCTCCGTAGCTCAGCCTGGTTAAAGTTCTAACGAACAAACCATTCTGAGATTATGAAGCTGTTACATCATGGCTCCGTAGCTCAGCCTGGTTAAAGTTCTAACGAACAAACCATTCTGAGATTATGAAGCTGTTACATCATGGCTCCGTAGCTCAGCCTGGTTAGAGCACTGGACTTTTAATCCAGGTGTCGTGGGTTCAAATCCCATCGGGGCCATATTAACTTTAATTTAATTTTTTAAATTTGATTTGAACCTTTGGGTTTAACATCGAATTTATGAGGTGTTAGGTCGAACGTACGTGAGGTCCAAATCCCATCGGGGCCATTTTTTGTAAATTTTAGTAGTACTATGAATGGATGTAGTGTATAACCTTAATGCAAAGGTTTAAAAACCAATTTTTGTTATCTTTTATTATCACAAAGTTGTTAAATATTTATCCTGTGGCCAGTGTGCTGAGGATTAAATGACATTACACATTCAAGATGCACATTCTACAACCAAAACACACAAAACTTAACGAAAAAGAAGTTCAAGAATTGTTAAAGAAATATAATGTATCTAAATCTCAATTACCAAAAATTCTTCTCAATGATGCTGCCTTGGCAGATATGAATTGTGCTGTTGGAGATATTATAAAGATTGAAAGAAAAGAAGAAGATAAAATAAATTTGTATTTCAGAGTTGTAGTTTAAAAATTAAATGGCAAAACAAGGACACATAATCGTTAAAAATTACTTGAATGAACATTCATTAGTTGAATCTAATATTATTTCTTTTAATAATTTCATAGAAAAAAAACTTCAAGAGATTGTAAATGAAATTTCTGAAACAATTACAAATGAAGAATTTGAGATAACCCTCGGTAAAATTGAAGTTGGAAAACCAAGAGTAACAGAAGCTGATGGAAGTGCTTCTTTGATAACTCCTGCTGAAGCTCAATTAAGAAACCTTACATATGCTGCTCCAATAACCCTTGAACTTACTGTAAAAAAAGACGGACAGATTGATTCAGAAGTTGTGGAAATTGGAAGAATACCAATTATGGTTAAGAGTAAAAATTGTAATACTATGGGAATGTCAAAAGAAGACCTTATTGCAAATTACAACGACCCTTTAGATCCAGGAGGGTATTTTATAATTAAAGGAAATGAAAGAGTGATGATTATGGCAGAAGATTTAGCTGAAAATCAACCTTTCATAGAAAATAACAAAAAAGGAGATTTGACCCTTAAATTATTCTCATTAAAAGGAACTTATAGGATACCTATAACAATAACTGAAAATAAGGAAGGTATCTTTAATGTTTCTTTCAGCAGATTCAAGGATATACCTGCAATTGTTTTACTTAAAGCATTAGGCTTAACAAAAGAATCTGATATTGCAAAATATATTGGTAAAGAAACAGATAGTGTTATTGTTAATTTATATGAATACACAAATATGGCTGAAAAAGAAGATGCTATGATGTTTATTGCTGAAAAGACAAATCTTCAGGGTACAAAGAAAGAAATTCTTGACAGAGTTAAACAAAGAATTGATTCGTATTTATTTCCTCATATTGGACAGAAGAAAGAAGACAGAATGAAAAAAGCTGTAACTCTTTGTAAATTTATTAAACAATTTTTAGTTGCTAAAGAAAATCCAAGATTAAGAACTGATAAAGACCATTATGCAAATAAGAGAGTTAGATTATCTGGAGATTTACTTGCTACATTATTTAGAGTAAATTTAGGAATTTTAGTTAGAGATATACAATATTCTCTTCAGAAATCTTCTAAGAGAAAGAAATTCTTTTCTATAAAAGTATTAGCTAAATCAACTTTGTTTTCTCATAGAGTTGAATCTGCAATTGCAACAGGTTCATGGACTGGTGAAAGAAGCGGTATAACCCAGAATATTGATAAAACAAATTACCTTGCAACAATTTCACAATTACAAAGAGTTTCAAGCATGCTTCCTGGAGATCAAGAAAATTTTATGGCAAGAACTCTTCATCCTACTCACTATGGAAGATTCTGCCCTATTGAAACACCAGAAGGAACAGAAATTGGTCTTAGAAAGAATTTGGCAATACTTGCAAGAGTTTCAACAAGAGTTGAATTAGATGAATCAAAATTCATGAAAGATTTGGAATCTCTTGAATTAAATAAAGAGGATATTGGAAATTATGATGTGTTTTTTAATGGTATGTTTATTGGAACAGTGAATGATGGAAATAAATTTGTAAAACAAATAAGAGAAAAAAGAAGAGAGAATCAACTTCCTGTTCAAATGAGTTTCAGAGAAGATGAAGGAATAAAAACAATTTATATTTCAACAGAATCAGGAAGAGTTTTAAGACCTTTAATAATTGTTGAAAATGGGACATCTAAACTTAAGAGCGAACACCTAGTACAAATAGAACAAGGAGAAATCAAATGGAAAGACCTTATTGAAAAAGGGATTATTGAATATTTGGATGCTGCTGAAGAGGAAAATGCTTTGGTTGCACTTAATGAAGAAAGTTTAACTCAAGAACACACTCATCTTGAAATTGATCCTGTTTCATTGTTTGGAACTGTTACAAGCCTTGTTCCATATGGTAATCACGACCAGAGTTCGAGATTAAATAGAGGTTCAAAAACCCAGAAACAAGCTCTTGGATTATATTCTGCAAATTATCTATGCAGATTAGATACCGATGTAAGTATTTTACAATATCCTCAGAAACCGATAGTAAGAAGTTTTGTTTATGATACTTTGAATACATATCCAGCAGGACAAAATCTTGTTGTAGCTATAATGGCATATGAGGGATATAATATGGAAGATGCTTTAGTATTAAATAAAGGAAGTCTTGATAGAGGACTTGGAAGAAGTTTTTATTTCAGACCTTATTCTGCAATTGAAATGAATTATGCTGGTGGATTAAAAGATGAAATTGCTATGCCAGAAAAAGATGCTTCTGGTTATAGGATGGAAGCAAGTTATAGACATTTAGAAGATGATGGAGTTATTTCTCCAGAAGCAGAAGTTTCAGAAGGAGAGGTCATGATTGGTAAGATGTCTCCTCCAAAATTCTTATCTGAAGCAAGAGAAATTTCAATAAGAACAAAGAAAGAATCAAGTGTGGCAATGAGGCAAGAAGAAAAAGGAATTATTGATTCAGTGTTTATTACAGAAGATAATGAAGGAAATAAAATTGTTCAGGTTAAAACAAGAGACCAGAGAATTCCTGAGCTCGGGGATAAATTTGCAACATCTCATGGACAGAAAGGAGTTATTGGTATGATTGTACCTGAAGAAGATGTTCCTTTTACTTCAAGAGGTATGAGACCTGATATTATATTTAATCCACACGGTTTGCCTTCGAGAATGACAGTAGGATATTTACTTGAATTACTTGCAGGTAAAGTGGGTTCATTAAGAGGAGAGATTGTTGATGGCACTTCTTTCTCTGGAGCAAGCAAGAAAGAACTTGAAGAACAACTTGAAGATTTAGGATTTAGATTTGATGGTAAAGAAACAATGTATAATGGAATAACAGGAAAGAAAATAGTTTCAAGGATATTTGTAGGAGATTTATATTACTTAAAATTAAAGTATATGGTAGGAAATAAAATGCATGGAAGAGCTTCTGGTAAAGTTGCGCTTTTAACAAGACAACCTATTGAAGGTAGAGCAAGAGGAGGAGCATTAAGATTAGGAGAAATGGAACAGCAAGCATTAGTTGCCCATGGAGCTTCATTGTTATTAAAAGAAAGATATGATTCAGACAAAGTTGTTTTACCAATTTGTACTAAGTGTGGAACAATTGCTATTGAAGATAGTGTGAGACAAAAAACTTATTGTCCAATGTGTAGCAGCGAGGATATTGAACTAGTTGAAGTATCATATGCATTTAAATTGCTTCTTGGAGAACTCCAAGGTCTTCATATAAATACAACTTTTGAATTAAAGAATAAATACGAATAAAATGGCAAAAATAATAAGAAAGAAAATAGGAGAAATGAAGTTCAGTTTATTTAGTCCTGAACAAATTAAAAAATTATCATGTGCTAAAATAGTTACGCCTGAATTGTATGATATTGATGGATATCCTGTTGATGGTGGATTAATGGATTTAAGATTGGGTGCTGTTGATCCTGGAGTAAGATGTAGGACTTGTGGTGGAAGAATAAAAGAATGTTTAGGACATCCAGGAAGTATTGATTTGGCTAGACCATTGATTCATTTGAAATATGTTCCTTTAATTGAAATGGGTTTAAGATGTTTCTGTAATGATTGTGGAAAATTAATGTTAAGTGAAAAGGATTTAGAAAAATACACTCCAAGTCAGAGAGCTAAAAAAGCTAAAGATGCAAAAAAATGCCCTTATTGTCAGGCAATTCAAGAAAGAGTTAGGCTTGATAAGCCAACAACATTTTATAGAGGAAAAGTAAGAATATTCCCAACTGAAATAAGGGAACTGCTTGTTAAAATACCTGATGAAGAATTAAGGAAAATAGGAGTAAATCCAAATGCATGCAGACCTGAATGGGCTGTTTTAACTTCACTTTTAGTTCCACCAGTTACTGTTAGGCCTTCAATTATTCTTGAGACAGGTGAGAGAAGTGAAGATGATTTGACACACAAACTTTCAGATATAATTAGGGCCAATCAAAGATTATGGGAAAATCTAAATGCTGGTGCTCCTGAAGTTATTATAGAAGATTTATGGGATTTATTACAATTTCATATTACAACTTTCTTTGATAATACTGTTACAAGAATTCCTCCTGCAAGACACAGAAGTGGTCAACCTTTAAAGACTATCACAGAAAGAATTAAAGGTAAAGAAGGAAGAATAAGAAAAAACATTGCAGGTAAGAGAGTAAATTATTCTGGTAGAACTGTTATTTCTCCTGATTCATCAATTGATATAAATGAAGTAGGTATTCCTTTTGAGATAGCAAGAATTGTAACTGTTGCAGAAACTGTTAATGATTTGAATTTGGAAAGACTAAAAAAATTAATTCAGAGAGGAGAAGAATATCCTGGTGCAAATTATGTTATAAGACCAGATGGAAAAAGAAAGAAGATTTCTATTGATTTAAAAGAAGAAATAATCAATGAGTTGTCTGCAGGTTATCAAGTGGAGAGACATTTGCAAGACGGAGATGTTGTTTTATTTAACAGACATCCAAGTCTTCACAGAGGAAGCTTAATGGCACACTTTGTAAGAATTCTTCCAGGAAGAACATTTAGATTACATCCTGCTGCTGCAGCTCCATATAATGCTGATTTTGATGGTGATGAGATGAACATACACTCTCCCCAGAATGAAGAAGCTAGAGCTGAAGCAAAAATACTTTTAGATGTTAAAAGAAATTTAATTTCTCCTAAGAACAATACTAGTTTAATTGGATGTATTGGGGATGCAATAACTGGAAATTATTTAATGGGATTAGAAGAATTTCCAGTAGAGTATGCAAATCAATTACTTTTTAATTCAGAAGTAGATGCACAATTCACAAAGAAAACTGTTTCTGGAACAGAAATTTTCTCAAAGATACTTCCTAAGTTTAATTTTTCAAATGAATCTATGACTATAAAAGACGGAGAAATTGTGAAAGGGGTTATAGATAAGACCGCATTTGGAAGCGAGGATGGGGAATTAGTTAAAGTTCTTGATAAAACAATAGGAAGAGAAGAAACATTCAAGACAATAAAGAGAGCATTTAATTTAGGAAAAAATTATTTAAGTGGAAGAGGAATAACAATAGCAGTTAATGATTTGGATTTAAATGAAGATATTCTTAAACATTGCGAGGAAGTTATTGAAAAAGCTCAGAAGAAAACTCAGGAAATAATTGATTCAGATAGAGATGGAACTCTTGAATTAATTCCCGGTAAAACAAAGGAAGAATCAAGGGAAATTAGAATACTTCAAACTCTTAATGAAGTAAGAACAAAAATAGGTGAAATTGTAAAGAGAGAATTCCCATCTGAAAATCCTGTTAGTAGTATGATTAAATCAGGTGGTGGAGGAAACATACTTAATATAACTCAGATGGCATCTTGTGTTGGACAGCAGGCTCTTGGTAGCAAAAGAGTTGACTTTGGTTATAATGATAGGACATTATCTTTTTTCAAGAAAGGAGATTTATCTTCTAAGGCAAGAGGATTCATTAAGAGTTCTTTTATAAGGGGATTAAAACCAGATGAATTTTTCTTCCAGGCAATTACAGGAAGAGATTCTCTTATGGATACTGGTTTAAGAACTCCTAAATCAGGTTATTTATATAGAAGACTTGCTAGTGCTCTTCAAGATTTAAGAGTAGAGTATGATGAGACAGTAAGAGATAGCAATAATAATATAATTGAATTCAAATATGGTGATGATGGAATTGATGTAACTAAATTACATCTTAAGGAAAAACTTGATTCTGGTGAAGCAATAGGTATTGTTACTGCCCAATCTTTTGGTGAAGGTTCAACACAGATGGTATTGAGAACATTCCACATGGCAGGAGTATCTGAAATGCAGGTTACAACTGGTTTACCAAGATTAATTGAAATATTCGATGCAAGAAAGAAACCTTCTTCTCCTAAGATGGAAATTTATCTCAATAAAGAATTCAACAATGAAGATGGTGCAAGATTTGTTGCTGAGAAAATAAAAGAAGTCAAGCTTAAAGAAATTGCATCAGAAATTAATGTTGATTTTAGTGCAAGGAAGATAGAAATAAAAGTAGATAAAGAAGGATTAAAACAAGCACATTCTACAGTTAAGAAAGTAGTTGAGAAATTAAATGAACTAGGATTTAAGGTTAAGGAAAAGCAAGATTATATCTATTTAGATGCTGATGATAAAATTGGGTTTAAAGATTTGTATAAGTTAAAAGAAAAACTCAAAGAAACAATAATTTCAGGAGTTAAAGGAGTTGAACAGATATTGGTTGTAAAGAGAGATAACAATTTTGTTATAACAACTCTTGGAACAAATCTTAAAGAGATTATAACTATGAAAGAAGTTAATTCTTATAAAACAATTTCAAATGATTTCTATGAAGTTGCTGAGATATTTGGAATAGAGGTTGCAAGAGAATTACTAATGCACGAGATAACTGAAGTTCTTAAGTCACAGGGATTAGATATTGATATAAGACATTTGAAACTTGTTACCGACGCTATGACCAATTCAGGTGATATTAAAGGAGTTACAAGAATGGGAATTATTGCACAGAAGTCATCTATACTTGCAAGAGCTACATTTGAAACACCTGTACCTCAATTTGTTAAGGCTACAGTAAAAGGTGGAAATGATAAATTATTGAGTGTAATAGAGAATATTATATTAAATCAACCAGTACCGGTTGGAACAGGATTACCTGGATTACTTGTTAAAGTAATTGGACCTTTGACAAAAAAAGAATCTGAAAAAAAGACAGCAGATTCAAAGATTGTCAATAAAGTAAATAAGTGATTAATTGTCATCGACAGATTTATAAAAGCATTTCTTATTTAATAAAAATGGTTAATACACTCGATATGAAAGACTTAAGGTATCTAAATCTTTTTGAAAGAGTCACAGGTATAAGAACACACTATTGTTTTGAATATAATAATACAATTATATTCTGTGTACCAAAAGAACTTGTTTCAAAGGCAATTGGTCCAGAAGTTAGAAATCTTAGGAGAATAAGCGAGATAATAAAAAAGAGAGTGAAAGTAATTGCAATACCTAGTAGTTCTCAAGATATAAAAAAATTTATTGAGTTAGTTGTGAGTCCAGTTACATTTAAGGATTTAGAAATTTCTGAGAATGAAATTGTTCTAAATGCTGGAGCACAAAGTAAGGCTGCATTAATTGGTCGTGAAAAAAGAAGATTAATTGAAATGCAGAAGATAACAAAAGATTTTTTTAAAAAGGATTTCAGGATAATTTAAATAATATTTTATTTTTACACAATGGAATATAATATAGATGATAAAAATTACAGAATAGAAGCAAAAGGTTCAGAGAAAGAGATAAAGAAATTTGCAAGATGCCTTGTGGAGACCATAAATAAACATTATCTTGGCGAATTTGATTTATATAAATCTAGAGTCGCTTCAGAACCAGTACAATACAATCCAACCGCTTATGAAAGAATTTATTTAAGTAATAATTCATTATTATATCTTCCAAATATTAATGAAGAAAATGGTAAGAAATTTCATTTTAATATTTTAATGATACATTACAAAAAAGCCAGAGAGAAATTTGAAAAAATTAGTGAGAGCTTTTAAAAACAAGATAGGTAAGGTTTTTAAACTAATTTCCTGATAATAGATAATTAATAATTCAAATGGGATTAAAAAGTGCAATTAAAAAAAAGAAAGATAGGAAGAAATTCCAATGGAAAGATAGAAAATTTAAAGTTAGAACTCTAAATCTTTATGCTAAATCTGATCCTTTAGAGGGTGCAAATCAGGCTAAAGGAATTGTTCTTTCTAAAGTTCAAAAAGAAGCTAAACAGCCAAATTCAGCAATGAGAAAGTGCTGCAAAGTCCAGCTTACAAAGAATGGAAGAACTGTTACTGCATTTATTCCAGGTAATTTAGCTCAGAAGTTTATAGATGAACACGATGAAGTTATGATTGAAAGAATTGGTGGAAAACAAGGAAGAAGCAAAGGAGATATTCCTGGAGTTAGATATGCTGTTATTAAAGTAAATGACCAACCTCTTGAGAGATTATGGCTTGGAAAGATACAGAAGGGTAGAAGATAAAATGGCTGAACAAATAAAATTCCACGAGAGATATTATGAAGATGTTAAAAGATATCTGAATAGTCATAAGGAGTTACATCCCGGTAATTCATTTGGAGTCGATGGAAAACTTTATTTGACTAATGGTAGAAAAAAACCTAGTGGATTTGTTCTTCAAAGATGTTGTGAAGAACCAAGTGAAATAATGTTATCTGTGATAAATTATCATCCTAGTTTCAACCAAATTAAATCAGATCTTCAAAAGATTATAGAGAGTAAGAATGAGTGAGCAAACAACCAATTTAAAGATATTTGATAAGTATGACATTTCTACAATCCAGATACAGGATGAAGGATTAAAATCTGCTATTAATTTGAAACCTAAATTAGTTCTTAAAAATCAAGGTAGAGGTGTTGGAAAATTCAGTCAAACAAAAGTGAATATTGTTGAGAGATTAATGAATAAAATTTCAGTTGCAGGACATAGAGGTAAGAAACATAGACTTGAAAAGGGAAATGCAACAGGAAAATACACTAAAAATATGAAGATTACCCTTGATGTTTTGGAAATAATTGAAAAAAAGACAAACAAGAATCCTGTTGAAGTGTTGGTAAGAGCTGTTGAAAATTCTGCTCCAAGAGATGAAACAACAGTAATTGAATATGGTGGGGCAAGATATCCTCAGGCAGTTGATGTTTCTCCTGTAAGAAGAGTTAATCTTGCACTTAAACATTTAGTTCATGGAGCATCTGATAAGGCATTCAATAAGAAAAAAACAATTACTCAGACTCTAGCAGAAGAAATAATAATGGCTGCTGAGAATAATGGTGAAAGCTTAGCTGTGAGGAAGAAGAAAGAATCTGAAGCTCAAGCTGATTCTGCTCGTTAAGCTTCATAT
>Ga0116172_10000344_pt1 | contig 49144 bp, 40 predicted proteins | sample AD_UKC083_MetaG_FD_89799 | JGI IMG/M metagenome (GOLD analysis project Ga0116172, IMG submission 89799) | Active sludge microbial communities of municipal wastewater-treating anaerobic digesters from USA - AD_UKC083_MetaG | ecosystem: Engineered > Bioreactor > Anaerobic > Digestate | place: USA... | reverse complement strand
ATGGATGCTCTCAGCATTCAGGAGGACAATAATCTGCCCTACAAGAGTCAATGTGATGGTGTATCTCATCTCTGCGGACATGACGGGCACTCTGCGATGGCATTGGGAGCAGCCAAGTACTTATCAGACACGCGCCTGTTCAATGGTACTGTTCATTTCATTTTCCAGCCTTCAGAGGAGAATATGCAGGGTGGCCCCTCCATGATTGAAGGTGGATTATTTGAGAAATTTCAGATAGATCGTCTCTATGCGATGCACAATATCCCCGGCCTACCCAAAGGTGTGCTTCACTTCCATGATGGAGAGACTATGTCTGCAGTGGACAATTGGGAAATAGAACTCACCGGCAAAGGATCTCATGGTTCCATGCCTGAATTGAGCATTGACCCCGTAGTAGCAGGAGCTTCGCTCGTCATGGCACTCCAGACAATTGTTTCTCGCAATATCTCTCCATGGGACAATGGCGTAGTAACCATCGGTGCTTTCCTTGCCGGCAATGCGGGTAATGTAATCGCCAATAGTGCCATATTACGGCTCTCCATGCGGAATATGCAAGCAGAAACCCGAATAAAAGTGCTTGATAGGATCCGAAAGATAACAGCGGCTCAGGCGGAGTGTTACGGTTGCACTTACGATATCAGGGAGGGGCAGCCTGGGGCAGTTTTGGTAAATAGTCATGAGGAGACGAAGTTTGCCGCAGATGTGGCAAAGCAGTACTTTGGTGAAGAAAATGTCGTCTATCCCTGCAAGCCTTTGATGAGTAGCGAAGACTTTGCATTCATGCTGCAGAAAAAGCCGGGCAGCTATATTATGCTGGGTAATGGCGATACATTTATGGTACATCACCCCAAGTATGTATTTGACCCAGATATATTGCCCATAGGGGCTTCTTTGTGGGTTGCTCTCGCTCAGGAATATCTGAAATGATTCAGGAGTTTTGAAATCATTCGGATTTTCTGAAAATCCAGAAAATCCCATCAATTAGAATAAACCTCTGCATATCTTGTACTTCTTTACACGAAGTACAAGATATAGCCGAGTGTTACCAGGCCGATTACCACCCAGAGCAAAATACCCTCAATAATCGGGCGGATTCCCACAGCTTTTATTACATCTAGAGAGAGTGAAGCTCCGATGAAGAACATCGTCAGAGTAAGAGCCTTGCGTGCCAACCCATTGATAAAATTTCCTATCTCAGGGAAATCCTTAAGGAAATAAGTGTTGATGATCATCGCAAGTATAAAAAAGAAGATAAACCATGGGATACTTATCTTCTGACCTTTGCTATTGAATAGAACCGATGTGAGTAGCGCCAAGGGGATAATCCAGAGGGCGCGTGTGAGTTTTACCGTAGTAGCCACTCTAAGTGCCTCCTCTCCATAACTCGCTCCTGCACCGACGACCGAACTGGTATCATGTATAGCAATTGCCGCCCAAATCCCGAATTCATGCTGACTCAGACCCAAAGCCTTGCCGATAGGAGGGAAAATAAATAGAGCAATTGCATTGAGTATAAATACCACACCGAGTGCAACAGACATCTCGCTTCCTTTAGCCTTGATTATCGGTCCTACCGCAGCAATGGCACTACCGCCACAAATAGCTGTGCCTGAACCTATGAGATATGATGTGTTTTTGTCCACTTTGAGAAACTTTCGGCCGATTAGCCAACCAAGGGCCAACGTTCCAAAGACTGAAGCTATAGTGAAGAGCATTCCCTCCTTCCCTGAAGCCAGGGATGCCTGTAGATTCATTCCAAAGCCCAATCCTACAACAGAGTATTGCAGAAGATACTTGGAGCCTATCTTGGTGAACTTCTGGCAAGGCTGTCCGAAGATTAGGGCGTAAGCCAATCCAAGAAACAGTACTATCGGTGGCGTAATCCAAGAGGAAAAAGCCTCCATTCCCGGAATGTAACTTGAGATAAGAAGTAGCGTCAATGCGCAGACGAGGACACCGTATACGGTCTTAGAGATCTGTAGGTTTGTGTTAGTAACGGTTTTCGTCATTTTTTTATTTTTAGATGACAAATTTACGAAAACCTTAAATGCACAATCAATTTTTTTTAAAAAAATCGCAGTCTCTCGGATTCATTTAGATTATTTTCTGTTTGCGCGTATTGCAAATTCGTAGAGTTTTGTTTGGATGTGACAGTAACCATCCGGATTTTTGTCAAGATAATTCTGATGGTACTCTTCTGCGGGGTAATAACTTTTCACAGGCTCGATCGCTACATGTATCGTAGCCGAGTATCCTTTGCTTACCTCATCGTGGACTTTTTGTGCGACTGCAGCATCTGAAGTGTAGGCCGGATGGTAAAATATTCCGCTTTTGTATCTTGTGCCTATATCAAAGGCCTGACCGTTGTCTCGCGTAGGATCAATCGCCTTGAAGAAAAATCTTACGAGATCTTCAAGGTCAAGGATGTCGGCATCATAGATCACTTTGACGCATTCCATATATCCGGTGGTATCGGTGTATACCTCTTCGTATGTCGGATTGGGAGTATTCCCGTTGATATAACCCACCTCTGTGCCGGTAACACCACGTATTAGGTTGAAGTATTTCTGAAGGCCCCAGAAACAACCTCCTGCAAACCATATTGTCTGTATATTATTATTCATGAAACAAATGTAAGAATAAACACCAGTTATTGGATGTGTTTTTCGTCAGCTGATCCTATAACTTTGTGAATTTACTTGATAATCTGTTCCGTAAAGGCCGGTCGTAGAATTTCCAGAAAATCCAGGCGATAAATATAGAACCGAAGAAGAGAAGAATATGCAATGGCCATGTCTCTGCCGGTGTCCGGAATGTGTCAGGAAATCCGATATAGGCGTAGAAGAGGTACATGAATGGATAGTGTACGATATAAAGCGGGTAGGAGATATTGCCCAGAAAAGTGCACATGGTTTCGGACCTCTTTCCTCCGGCGGTGCCGGAAGCTCCCAAAAGAACCACTAACGGGAATATGCAGATAACGCAGAATGCATCGAACAGTCTATTCCAAAGCGTAGAATCATTGACTGAAATAAATGGAACAGCCATAAACCCTACCAATATAAAAGTACACCACAGAAATGCCCTCTTTATCTTATGCGGTTTGAATACTCTGCTGAGCAACATTCCCATCGGGAAGGCAAATCCTACTCTGAGTAAACCTCCAATGAGATTGCCGTCAGCCAAAGTCCATCCGACTCCCATGCTCCCATATTCCGCCACGTCCGCAATTGCGTACCATATATATCCCGCTCCGGCCAATGCCGTGAAAATGGCAAGCACCACCGTAGTGAACCTTCTAAGCACAAGAAAGTAGAAAATATTGGCAATATATTCGAAAAATAGCGACCAGGAGGGGCCGTTTAGTGGAAACATCTCCCCATTACCTCTCACTTCGAAAAGGGCCCCCGGAATATTTGGAATAAGAAACAGGTTGAGAAGCACAGCAATCATCAACATAGAGAGCGGCACTTTGCTGCCATCCCATTGTACTCCTCCCTGAATCAGAAAAGTTACAGTACCGATAAGAACTCCCGCGATTACCATCGGATGGAGGCGTACAAGCCTTCTTTTGATGAATCGGCCTGCTGTCAACCCTTTCTTCCAACGATCATCATAAGCATATCCGATAACAAATCCTGACAATATAAAGAAGAAATCAACTGCAAGATATCCGTGGTTGAACCATTGGTGTTCCAGGGGGAAACACTCATAAATATGGTACCAGAGCACCAGCAGCGCTGCTACCCCACGAAGAGCGTCAAGTAGCAGAAAGTGGGGTTTCTTTTCGAATTGCACTTTCCCGATTTCGGCTTTTGCTATCATCAGTGGTCTCTATTATGCCAAATTCAGGTAGCAAATATCGTAAAATATATCTGAAAATAGTTGTTATATTTGCTGATTATGGAAGAGAAATATCAACTCGTATACAGACAGGTGGAGGCTCTCGTCTCAAAAGAGAGCGATGCGATTGCAAATATGGCCAATGTGGCGGCCCTGCTGCACGAAACTTTTGGTTGGTGGTGGACAGGGTTTTACCGTGTGGATGGTGGAACTCTTGTGCTCGGACCTTTCCAGGGACCTGTTGCCTGCACCAGAATTCCGTTTGGACGCGGAGTTTGCGGTACGGCTTGGGAGCGCCGTGAAACAATTGTGGTTCCCGACGTGGAGCAGTTTCCTGGTCATATTGCCTGCAGTGCGCTTTCCAGAAGTGAGATCGTGGTGCCGATTTTCAAGGATGATGAAGTAGTCGGAGTCCTTGATATAGACAGTAAAGAGTTGTCTGCTTTTGACCAGAGAGATGCATTTTGGCTTGAAAAGATAGTGGCTTTACTCTAGATCTTCCCTCACCTCTAACCATTCCACTTCTCCGCCCCAAAGTTCGAGGAATCGCCGGAAATCCGCCTGTGAGATAGTCACGCTGGCAGTGTTGTCACAGGGGTGGAAACTTATCCGTTCGCTCTGCTGAAGGTCTTTATCAAGGTAGACTTTTACTCGGTGTCCATTATGAAATAATTCTTTGGGATTGACATCCGTGCGATTTTCAAGCCCCATATCATTTATCAGCCCAAACAGGGAGACTGAGCCCGGCTTTAGCCCAAGACAACGCTCCATCCTTTCAGGTGAGGCAAATGAAAGTTTACCCTGTTTAAGAGCCTTTTCCAGTCTTGTAATGTCGAGATTTTTGTGACATTCGAAGATTACCAGATAGTGACGATTGCCTTTATGATTTCTGAAGAAAAGGTTTTTGCAGTGGGTCGATTTTATCTCCTTCCAATATTCCAGCGCCATTTCAATCGTGGGTAGCGGGGGATGGGTATATATTTCATACTTAATTCCTGCATTTTCGAGAAAGTTCAGAACGTTGGAAATAGTTTCATTGTATTGCATTTTATAACCTTTTACTTAGTAGAAAACAAACCCCTGATAAACCTATAAATATCGGGGATAAAGAGAACCGGTGAGGTTATCAGCAGTATCAGCCACCAGTCTTTTGAAGAGAGCGGTGCCACATCGAAGAAGGCTCCGGCAACGTTTGTTATAAAGTATTGTCCGATCAGGATAATACCTGCAACTATCACCAACATAGGGGAAGCTGACTTTATAAAACGTTTGCGATTGAAAAATAAATCAATAAGATCCTGCAAGAGGCTTCCTTTTGTGCGGAAATATCTTGCATTGAACAAGTTCCAAAACTGCAGCATCACGAAGATGGAAAAGAAGACTCCCATCTCAAACCCTGTAAGATGCTGCTTTGTATGTGGTTTTAAGGCTCCCCAAAAGAGCTCCCTGAGTGTTTCCATGTTGAGCAATTCTCTCACTGAAGTGATATCCGTATGCCAAAGCAGCTGCCAGATCATAGTCATCAAAACAAAGAAAACCAAGCCTCCAATCAGGATGCGTATGCCCATCTTGCGGTCTATTATATGGCTGTTGCAATCCCTCGGAGGATCGTTCATTACTCTTCGGTCCGGTGGAATTGAGGAGAGCGCCATTGCTGCAAATGTGTCCATAATGAGATTTACCCAGAGCATTTGTGTAACTGTAAGGGGCGAATCCAGCCCAAGGAAGGCCCCCAAAAGTACTATAAGGCAGGCGCACACATTTATGGTCATCTGGAAGAGAATGAATCTCTTTATGTTGAGGTAGAGCGAACGTCCCCAGAGGATACCTTTGTTTATGCTGGAAAAGGAGTTGTCAATTATAGTGACATCACTTGCTTCCTTAGCTCTGGAGGTACCGTCACCCATAGAGAGCCCTACCTGTGCCTTTTTGAGTGCGGGAGCATCATTGGTGCCGTCACCGGTTACTGCAACCACTTCGCCCATCTCCTGCAACAGAGTAACCAGACGCGCTTTATCTTCCGGACGCGCCCTTGAGAGTACTTTTAGATCGGGTATGACGTGACTTTTAATCTCTTCGTCGCTCATTGCGGCAAATTCCGCACCGGTGAGTATCTGCATAGGTTCATGAGAATCCATGATGCCGGATTGCCGCGAGATCTCATTTGCAGTCAGTGCAACATCTCCTGTAATCATTATCACTCTGACACCTGCATTGTTTCTGCAGATATCTATTGCCTCTCGTACATCGTCCCTTACGGGGTCGGCGATGCCTACTATACCGGCAAATATTATTGGAGAATCCCCTTCAATATTCAAATCCTCGTATGCGAAACCGAGCGTACGCATTCCTCTGGCTTGATAACTCTCAAGGAGTGAGAGAATATCCTCTTTTGTCCCGTTACCGGAGATGCTATTCGACATTTCCAGCACAATCTCCGGTGCTCCTTTTATATAACGAATACTCTTTCCCGTACTCTCCTCTTTTGCAACCGTCACCATTCTTTTGCTTTCTGTAGAGAAAGGTTCCCTGGAGATTATGGTCAGACTATCACGCAGTGCACGGTAGTCGTATCCAAGTTCGTTCAGCCATAGGAGCAACGCACCCTCAGTAGGATTGCCTATTGCGCGGAACTTGCCCGATTCGTCTTCAGAGAGTTCTGCAGTGGAGTTGATGGAGATGCTCAGAGCAACAAAGTCCATATCTATGCCTGAGAATTCCTGCTCAACCACACTCATTTTATTGTAGGTGAGCGTACCTGTCTTGTCGGTGCAGATGACAGTTGTTGCCCCCATAGTCTCGCAGGCATGGAGTTTGCGCACCAGATTCTTCTCCTTCAACATTTTACGCATACTCAGCGCAAGCGAAATGGTAACGCTCATGGGTAGCCCTTCCGGCACTGTCACAACTATTAGAGTTACCGCAAGCATCACCGAGTTGATGATGACGTGTATAATATCCAGCAATTCGCGCTCCTGAGGATCTCCGGTGAGGAAAAAGATCATAAGGCGTCCGATTACGATCAGTGTGCCGATAATATAGCTTGCTTTGGTAATCGATTTTGCGAGACGGTTGAGTTGGTTGTTGAGGGGAGTTTCTACGGTATTCTCTTCTTGGAGAATTTTGGCACCTTTTCCCTCTTCGGTCTGTGAGCCTACTGCATTTACCTTGTAGAGTGCAGTACCCTCAATAAGAGTAGTCCCTCTGAGGAGAAAATTCTGCGGATAGGTGCTCTCAGGTCTCGTAGAGTCTATATCCACATATTTACTCGTAAATGGTTCTCCGGTGAAATTGGACTCATCAACTCGCAGAGAAATCGCTTCCAGCAGTATTCCATCGGCAGGAATTTCATCGCCACTCTCCAATTTGACAATATCCCCGAGACAGACATCGCCTCTCGGGATCTCATACACCTGCGGCCATGCTCCCTCTGCAGCCTCGTGTGTACTTCGCCATCTGAGTACCTTGACTTTGCGTTCGTCCTTAGCTTTGTTGAGAATCTTGAACTCCTTCTCGGCGTTGTGCTCGAAGATAAAAGCTATGCCTGTAGCGAGCAATATGGCAATCAACACTCCGAGGGGCTCTATCAAGCAGGAGGCGGACCTTCCCATTACCAGCATCTCATATAGTGAGATGCAGAGCGAAAGCCCGAGGGCTACCAGCAGTATTATGATTATCGGATCCCTGAACTTGGCAAGATAGGCCTTCCAGAGGGGTTCGCTCTCCGGTTCTGGGATAATATTGCAACTTTTTCCATTAAGTACCTCCGGAGAATCTGCGCAAAGGTATTTATATTTTTTTCTGCTATTTTCTGACATTTCCCAATTGAAAAGATTCTATTGAAAAAGCGAAGTTACCATTTTTTCGGAGAGGCAGTCAAAAAATAGTTGTATTTCAAATACTTTTGCTTACTTTTGCAATCCCAATGGGGTATTAGCTCAGTTGGTAGAGCGTTTGAATGGCATTCAAAAGGTCAGGAGTTCGATTCTCCTATACTCCACACCATTTCGCCCCGCAGCAATGTGGGGCGTTTTTGTTGTAATGAAAATATCGGTTTTATGAAAAAAGTACGTATTACCGCAGTTCGCAAAGTCGAACACGAAGATCTAATTGAAAAATATGAAAATCCCATTGAGCACGCTTGCGATGTGAATGAAGGCGATGTGTGGATTGCAGAGGAGTGTAACATGCCGGAAGGGTTCTGTAAGAGTGCATGGGACTCCATTTCTCCCTTCGTGATTGCTCTTTCACATGGTGCTTCCGGTTTTTATGACGGTTGGATGAAAAATCCCGCCTCTGCTATGATCTCCTGTAACGACGGCTTCCGTCCCGTGAGTTTTCTTATCGAAGTGATAGATTAAATACTTTGGATTGAAAGGCTAAAGTCGTCGAAGTTATAGGTTCAAATCTTTCGAATTGATTAGTTAAAGGTGCTATTGAAATCCTTAGAATAACCGGATATAAAAACAGAATAATATGAAAAAACTGATTGTCATAGACTCCTGCATGAGAGCCGAATCGAGGACAAGATTGATTCTCGAGGCAGCCGTTGCCGAACTTTTCAAGAGATATGAGGTGGAAATCATCGATGTAAATGCAGTTGGACTGCCCCCGTTGGACAAAACCACTTATGTGGATCAACGGGAAAATGGGAACATTCCGCCTCAGGCTGTGGAGATAGCTCGCAAAGTGGCTGCCTGTGATCGATTGGTTGTTGCCGCTCCCTTCTGGGACATGAGTTTTCCTGCAATCCTGAAGTCATTTTTCGAAAATATCTCGCTCTTCGACATCACTTTCACGGACGATGGAACCACCTGCGTAGGACTTTGCAAATGCGAAAAGGTGCTCTTTATCACCACCCGCGGCATGGACATCAAGACAGGCGACCCGCTCGACCAAGGTTCGCCCTACCTGAAAGCCCTCTCATTTCTCTGGGGCCTCGGCGAAGTAATCACAGTCGCCGCCGGCAACATGGACTACCTTTCACCTGAAGAGCTTGTGTTGCGGATTGAGGCAGCGAAAGATGAAGCCGTGGAGATATGTAAAAAGTTCTGAGTTCAGAGTATGTAGTGTGTAGTATGAGTTATGTGTTGTTTGGAAGATATAAGTCACTCTTTACTAAATACTTTACACTAAAACTCACTTGAAACTCGATACTCAGCACTAAACAAGACAAGGAGAGCAATTTTGCTCTCCTTGTTTAGTGCCCAGGACAAGACTCGAACTTGCACGCCGTTAACCAGCACTAGCCCCTCAAGCTAGCGTGTCTACCAATTTCACCACCTGGGCGTAAATTGGACTGCAAATATCAACCATTTTTTTCAAATACGCAAAAAAATGTTTAACTTAGTATGATTATTTCTAACAATACTACAATAATTATGATTGAGCGCTACACAGAGGAAATTGCTAAAATGGTACCCTCTGCATTCAAATCTAAAGGTCACACCATATACCTGCTCGGCAAACTTACAGATGAGGTTGAAGATGGATTTATTACCAATCTTTTACTGCCTCTTGTGGAGGCTATTAAGGATGATTTAGTGGAAAGTGTGTTTTTTCTGGGAGAATCTTCTCTTGTAAATGCCCTTGTGGAATGTTCTACGCCGAGAACGCTCGGTTTTGACATCACCACTGACTCGGAGATGGAGGAGAAAGAGTTTCTTGAGGGCAATTGCGGTTATGCGGCTCTCATCACTCTCAATTCGCAGCAGGAAAATCCATTTGTCGAGATGATGTTTGATTCCGGCGTATCATTGATGTTGCTGGGTCATGTGACGAAGGGCAGTCTTAGAATAGATGACCGCGATTGCGGTTTTATTGGAGATTACGTGAAGTAATTATGCTCAGCAAGGATACCGGATCTATGTCCGAGATGTTTGACAGCATCGCTCCGAAATATGACTTTCTCAACAACGCTCTTTCCCTAGGTATGGACCGTCTTTGGCGACGCCGTCTGGTCATGCGTTTGGACAAGGTCCTCAGACTTCGTAAAGGAGCTCATAGCGGCTCGCCTGTCTCAATTCTGGATGTAGCCTGTGGTACGGGGGATTTGACAATTGCCCTTGCTCGCAAGGGATGGTCTCTTACAGGAGTGGATATTTCCCAAGGCATGGTGGAGATTGCCCGCCGTAAGTGCGTTAAAAATAGACTGGAGGCCTCTTTTGAGATTGCTCCTGCAGATTCTCTCCCTTTTGCAGATAATACTTTTTCCGCTGCAACTATTTCATTTGGGGTCCGCAATTTCGACCGGAGGTCGGAGTGCCTTGATGAGATATTCCGTGTTACCGCTCCTTCGGGAGAGTTGATGATACTTGAGTTCGCAATGCCGCGCTGTCGCTTCTGGAGAGCTCTTTATATGTTTTATTTCCAGTACATTCTGCCTTTGATTGGAGGATTGGTTTCGGGAAACGGAAGTGCTTACCGCTATCTGCCCGAATCGGTGATGCAGTTTCCAAGTTATGAGGAGTTCTGCGCCGAACTCACCGCTGCGGGTTATACCGATGTTTCATATGAGTCCCTTATGTGTGGGGTAGCTCTTTTGTACAAAGCCCACAAACCCATAGAATGAGATTATGACCTGGACTCTTTTTTGGAAAATATGCTCCTTCGCCCTTTATTTCGCCAATATCACCTTGGTGATCTATGTCGTGTGGAGACTTGTAATGAAAAAATCGGATCCAATCAAGACTCTTACATGGATTGTGGTCCTGATTCTGTTGCCTTATATAGGGTTACTCCTCTATCTGCTGATAGGTCAAAATTATCGTAAGAATGCCATTTTCAAGAATAAGAGGATAGTGGATGTGGAGGTGCGCAAAAAACTTGCTCTGAATCAGCTGCAGCACTATAGTGATTTAGAGAATCTGGCTCCTTCGGTATCTCCCTACAAAAAACTAATTCGTCAGAATCTTCTCGGCAATTACAGTATTCTCACAGTCATTGACAAGATTGATTTTTATTTCTCAGGAAGGGAGGCACTGGATGCGATGATTTCCGATGTGGAGACGGCCAACGAACACATTCATTTACAGTCATTCATCTTTATGGATGATTCCATCGGAACCCGTATACGCAATATTTTGATAAAAAAGGCCTCTGAAGGAGTGGAGGTGCGCGTTATTTACGACAGTGTCGGCTCTATAAAGGTAAAAAGGCGGTTTTTTAGGGAGATGCGTCAAGCGGGTATAGAGGTGCTGGAATTTTCGCCGGTACGTGTATTCAGGCCCACTTACAAGATCAACTACCGAAATCATCGCAAAATTCTGGTAGTCGATGGTCGCGTTGGATACATCGGAGGCATCAACATCGCAGATCGCTATTATGATGGCGGTGTATATGAGGAGTGGAGGGATACTCAGATCAGAGTGGAAGGGGAGGCGGTCTTCCCAATGCAATCCAGTTTTCTGCTTGACAGATATTTTATCATAAACCGCCATCTGACTCGTCGCAGAAAGTACTACTCCGATATAGACGTTGAGAATATTTATCGCCACAAATCGGAAACCGATATATATTCACAGTTTCTCACTTCCGGGCCCGATAGCGACTGGTCAAGCATCAAGGAGTGTTACTTCTCCATGATTACCGGCGCAAGCCGTCGTATCTGCATCAATACACCCTACTTTACCCCTTCAGAGTCACTTATGAAAGCCATCCGTACCGCATCTCTGGGTGGAGTGGAGGTCAATTTGATGATGCCTGCACGTGCCGACTCAACCCTAATTCACTATTGTTCCATGTCCTATATCAAAGAGTTGCTCAGGGTCGGAGTCAATGTCTATCTCTTCAAAAAAGGTTTTATCCATTCCAAGAGCATAAGTGTGGATGGAAAAATATGCATGGTAGGTTCCGCAAACATGGACAATCGCAGTATGCTCCACGACTTTGAGGTTATGTCCGTCATCTACAACCCACAATGTGCTGCCATTCTGGAAGAGCAATTTGACCAGGATATTTCAAGATGCGAAAAACTTTCGCTGCCGAAATGGGAGAAGCGTGGATATAAGGAGAAACTCTATGAAGGACTTGCCCGTCTGGTAAGCCCAATGTTATAATAATGTCATTTTTACTGTAAACTATCAGATAATTTTCTACTTTTGCACGCCCTTTGAAATCGTAGGGCCCAATATATGGACAGTATAAGGAACATTGCGATTATCGCACATGTCGATCACGGCAAGACTACTCTGGTTGACAGAATGATATATCAGGCACGTCTCTCCAGGGATATGGAGAAGATGGGCGAATTGATTCTCGATAGCAACGATCTGGAGAGGGAGAGAGGTATTACCATCCTTGCAAAGAATGTCTCGGTCCCCTATAAGGGAATCAAAATTAACATCATAGATACACCGGGCCATGCTGACTTCGGAGGTGAAGTAGAGAGGGTTCTCAATATGGCGGACGGGGTATTGTTGCTCGTGGATGCCTTTGAAGGGACAATGCCACAGACCCGATTTGTACTTCAAAAAGCTATTGAGATGGGTAAGAAACCGATTGTGGTAATCAATAAGGTTGACAAGCAGAATTGCCGTCCGGACGAGGTCAATGAAGAGGTCTTCGATCTTATGTTTTCTCTCAATGCCAATGAAGATCAGCTCGACTTCAAGACAGTTTACGGTAGTGCGAAACAGGGCTGGATGTCGCTGGACTGGCGCAAGCCTACAAATGACATTACCGTATTGCTTGATACCATAATAGCTGAAATTCCTGCACCGCAGGTGCAAGAAGGCACTCCGCAGATGATTATCTCCTCGCTTGAATATTCACCCTATGTAGGCCGTATTGCAGTAGGCCGTATTACCCGCGGCGAACTGCATTCCGGTCTGCATGTGACCCTATGCAAGAGATATGACATCAAAGAGAAGCAGAAGGTTAAGGAGCTGATGGTTTTTGAAGGACTAGAGAAGAAAAAAGTGGAGAAAGTGAGCTGCGGCGACATCTGTGCCGTAGTGGGCATAGAGGGATTTGAGATCGGCGACACCATAGCCGACTTTGATAATCCTGAACCTCTACCTCCAATTACTATTGATGAGCCTACGATGAGCATGTTATTTACCATCAATGACTCCCCATTCTTTGGCAGAGAGGGTAAATACGTCACCTCGCGTCATCTAAGGGAGCGTCTGGAACACGAACTGGAAAAGAATCTCGCACTGAGAGTAAAGCCGGGCATTGCCGCAGATTCCTTTGTCGTTTACGGAAGGGGAGTATTGCACCTCTCTATCCTTATAGAGACTATGCGTCGCGAAGGATTTGAACTGCAGGTTGGCCAGCCAAGAGTCTTGGATAAGACCATTAACGGACAGCGTTGTGAACCGATAGAATATCTTGCCATTGAGGTGCCGGAAGAGTTTGTGGGTAGGGCGATAGAGTTTTCTACCCGAAGAAAAGCAGCGCTGATACGTATGGAAGAGCGCGGTGACCGCACTCATCTGGAATTTGAAATCCCTGCCAGAGGACTTATGGGGCTGAGGAGCAATCTGCTCACCGCCACACAGGGAGAGGCAGTGGTATCCCACCGGTTCAAAGGATACGAACCCTATAAGGGCGACATCGAGAAACGTATCAATGGCTCTCTGGTTGCGCTGGAGACCGGTCTTTCGGTGGCTTACGCAATGGATAAGCTCAAGGATAGAGGAAATTTCTTCATCTTCCCCGGAGAAGAAATCTACGGTGGCCAGGTGGTGGGCGCCCATACACGCGAAAACGACCTTGTGATCAATATATGTAAGACCAAAAAGCTCACCAATATCCGCGCAGCGGGGTCCGATGAGAAGATAATATTGCCTCCCCCGATTCAGTTCAGCCTCGAAGAGGCGCTGGAATATATTCAGGAGGATGAGATGGTCGAGATTACCCCGAAATCAATGCGTATAAGGAAGATTCTCCTTGACGAAACCGCAAGAAAAAGAGCAAAGCAGTAGGGGTTATTAAAAAAATTGTTATATTTGCAGCCCAATTTTGCGAAATGGAGAAGGTAACCGACAGCATAAAGGTCCCTTTAAGGGGGTTGTCCAATGGTAGTTACACCTTTGATTATCAAGCAGATGGAGAGTTCTTTCATGCCTTTGGAAGCGAGATTGTCAAGGATGCCGTATGTGCAATTTCGATGGTTGTGACCAAGAGTCGCGACTTCCTGAAAGTCGAATGTGCCATTACCGGCAGCGTTACCGTTGAGTGTGACAGATGCCTTGACGATTTGCAGATACCGATCGAGGTCGTTAGGGGGCTATTGGTCAAGTACGGCCTAGAAGAGGAAGATGCCGAAGATGGCAGTGGTGATGATGATGTGATGATTGTAGAGGATTCAGCGGCAACATTGGACCTAAGTCAGTTTGTGTACGATTATGTATGCCTGGCGCTCCCATTACAGATGGTTCATCCCGAAGGGGAATGCAACCCTCTCATGACGGCTTACCTGGCGAAAGAAACAGGCGGCGAGGCTGCAGTGGAGTATAATATGCCTTTCAGCGGTTTGAAAGATTTGTTGGACAATAAAAACAATTAAAATATTTTAAAATGGCACATCCCAAACATAAGGTCTCTAAACAGCGTAGAGATAAGAGAAGAACACATTACAAGGCCACTCTTCCAACTCTGGCCACCTGCTCCAATTGCGGTGCGGCTGTAATGTATCACCATGTATGCCCCGAGTGCGGTTATTACCGCGGTCGCCAACTTATCGAAAAGAGCGTCGATTAATCAAGGCATAATAAGCCATAGAGTCGGTCTGCCCCTGTAGTTCAACGGATAGAACGGAAGTTTCCTAAACTTTAAATAGCAGTTCGATTCTGCTCGGGGGTACAAGTGGTACGAGGTGCGGGTTGCGGGGTACGTGGTTAATACCAGGTAGTTACAAAAAAGACGGGACTAATCCCGTCTTTTTTGTGTAGCACACCTCACACTCCGCACAACCACGAAACTCGCAACACGCAATCCGTACCACTTATTCTCCTGCCGCTTTCAGGCGCTCAGCATTTTCGGCAATCTGGAGCTGGTCTATGACTTCCTGTATGGCTCCGTCCATAAATACGGGAAGATTGTGCATAGTATAATTGATGCGGTGGTCTGTCACACGTGACTGGGGATAGTTGTATGTGCGGATTTTGGCGGAACGGTCTCCGGTGGAAACCATAGTCTTGCGCTTTGCTGAGATATCGTTGAGATATTTCTCATATTCCATGTTGTAAAGGCGTGTACGGAGTTCAGCCATAGCCTTGTCAAGGTTTTTGAGCTGGGACTTTTCGTCCTGGCACTGAACGACAATACCGGAAGGAATATGTGTCAGTCTGATAGCAGAATAGGTGGTATTGACCGACTGGCCGCCGGGACCCGAAGAGCAGAATGTGTCTTTGCGTATGTCATTCATGTTGAGTTCGATGTCAAACTCGTCAGCCTCTGGCAATACGGCAACAGAGGCTGCGGATGTGTGTACGCGACCCTGCGTTTCGGTCTGGGGTACACGCTGTACGCGATGAACTCCGCTTTCATACTTGAGAGTACCGTAAACATTGTCACCGGAAACCTTGCAGATCAATTCTTTAAAACCGCCTGAAGTGCCTTCGGACTGGCTTGTAACCTCAAGCTTCCAATTCTTGCGTTCACAATATTTTGCATACATTCGGAATAGATCTCCGGCGAAAATCGCCGCTTCATCTCCTCCTGTGCCTCCACGAATCTCCATGATGGCGTCCTTGCTGTCCTGTGGATCAGCCGGAATCAGAAGAATCCTGATCTGCTCCTCAATTTCGGGCAATTTCTCCTCAATTATGGCAATCTCTTCCTTAGCCATTTCACGCAAATCCTCATCTTTCTCATTTTGGAGGATTTCCTTGGCCCCGTTGTAGTCCGACAACATCTTGCGGTATTTTTCTCCTATGGCAATAATGGGTTCAAGCTCTTTGTACTCCTTGTTGAGTTGTACATAACGCTTCATGTCCGCGATAACTTCGGGGTTGGCTATCTGCGCGGAAATGGATTGGAACTTCTCTGCAAGTCCGTCTATTTTGGATAAAAGAGTGGTTTCTGCCATACTGGATTGTCAAAATTTCGCCGCAAAGATATAAAAAAACGGATTATTCCTCCTTTTTATCCTTATTCCTATCCTTTCTCTCCTTCTCCTTTTGCTGTCTCTCCTTTACCTTGGCCACCTCTTCTTGTGACAGCCATTTTGCCATCCAGGCATCGGTTTCGTAGAGCATATGCATCACATTTTCATAAGCGGAATAACCATGGCTCTCGTATGGCAGTTGCAAGTATCTTGCTGTTCCGCCATGTCCTGCAACGGCATGGTAAAGACGCTCTGACTGAATGGGGAATGTACCGGTGTTGTCATCCATCTGGCCGTGGATAATGAGAATAGGGGTCTTGAGCTTGTCAGCATAATTGAATGGTGACATCTGATCGTAGACCTCCTTCGCCTTCCAGTAATTTCTTCTTTCACTCTGGAATCCGAACGGAGTGAGTGACCTGTTGTAAGCGCCGCTTCGTGCGATGCCTGCTTTGAACAGGTCGGTGTGGGCCAGCAGGTTGGCAGTCATGAAACCGCCATAGGAGTGGCCACCGATGGCTACCCTGTCTCTGTCCCCGACTCCAATGGAGTCAACGAAATTGATAGCGGCTTCCGCATTCATAATAAGCTGGCTTAGGAAGACATCGTTGGGTTCTTTATCCTTGTTTTCCGATATGATATACATGGAAATGCCGTCCATTACTGCGTAGCCTTGAGTAACCCAGAGTACTGCAGAACCATAACCGGGCCTGAGGAAGTTGTATCTTGCCGGCCGGCTCTTCTCCGCTTCGGCCACGCTTTTGAATTCGTAAGGATAGCCCCACATCAGCACGGGTAGTTTGCCGTCCCTCTCTTGGTCATAACCTGCAGGCAACCAGAGGTTGGCGCTAAGCGTCACTCCGTCGGCACGCTTATAAGTGACAAAATTCCTTGTGACTCCGCTTAGGATGGGTACTGGGTTTTCAAAGAAGGTAAACTGTCTGTGAGTGTTCCTTTTGTTTCTGGTATCCACTGCGTAATAGTTGGGGACTTCGCTTATGGACTGCCTCTCCGAGATGAATTTGAGTCGATCAAAATCCGTGATGGCTATCACGCGCTCCTGATAGGGAGCAGCACCGCTCCAAAGATTCTCTATTGTTCCATTTTTGATGGTGATTTTATCTATGAAAGAGAAATTGTCACCTTCCGCATCGGGACGTCTGGTGTCGTTGAGGAATAAATGTGAGTTTTTGCTGTCAGTATAGAGCACCCTTTTGCCGTACTGGTTGGGGACAGTCCAGAAGCGTCCGTAAACGGGAAAATTACCAATGGTGTCTACGTCTGTGCTTTCAGTAAAGAGAATATGTTTTGGTGCGATGGTATCACAGGGAGTGAATGCTACCGTCCTGCTGAATTTCTGTTTCTGCGAGGTCTCTGTGTAGATCGCCAGTTCAGGAGTCCCCCATGTAATGCGTCCTATCCTGTATTCGGGAGCTAATACCAGTTGCTTGTCATCGAGATTGAAGGGTTCGGAACATTGGTAGATTTTGTCGGTAAAAGTCTTTTCAGGTTGCTCTTCCTTATTGTCGGTATTCGGATCCGGTGCGGAAAAAGGCGAGGGGCCGGATTCTCCTTCTCTCCAAACGAGGGTAGCCGGCATATCGCTTCTCCATTCAAAGTTGAGTTTGCGCGGAGGTTCGGGTATGTTGGCTGCAGAGGTGTCTTTAGGGGTTTTGTCGCGGAGTGCTTTTTCAGCCTTCTCCTTGTTGGTGTCACTCAGTACAATCATAGTCTCTCCGGAGATAGTGCGGATTTCGCGAATGCTCGGGAAAGAATTGTGTCCTTCCATGTATGAGTAGGGGTGTTGTTCGGTTGTAACCATCATATAACGACAGTCAGGGGATAGGTCATAGTCGCGCACTACTCCTTCCGGTCCTGCAGTTGATGTGTTTCCGTTATCATATATGGCAAAGACTACCGTACAGTAGTAGTCAAAGAGTTCCTTGTCGAAAGGTGAGGAGATCAGATCCTGATATGTCCTCACGGAGTTCCTTTCACCAAGGTTTTCCTGTACTATGGGACCGTCGGGAAGGGTTGGAGTAGGAACGGGACCAATGCCTGCGGGTACGCTTTTGTATATTATTCTCTCGTCATCAAGGAATTCGTATGAGTTTCCGTTTGAAATGGTTGTGTTGACCTTGTACTTATTGATTTTGGTCGCTTTAGGAGTCTGGTCCGAGACATTTACACGCCAAAGTTCCATCTCGTACGGGGTCTCATTGAGAAAGCAAAAGTATTTGCCTGAAGGCGACCATTTGATCTCGCGGATCATCGCATCCGAAGGCATTTCCGCTATTTGAGTAAGGCCTCCTGTGGCGACGTCAAGCAGGGTAACAGTGTTGAAGAATGATTCGCGTGTTTGGGTGAAATTACGGGGATTGATTCGTATGCCTGCGATGCGCAGCTCTTCATCTGCAAGAGTTGCGAGGGGTACAAGGGCACACTCTCTCTCCGCTATGACACCGCGTGTATAGTCTGGATTGAATGTCACATTAGGAAAGGGTTTAGACATGATGATTTCGGCAATCTCCTTGGGAGGCATTTGGTATTTAATGTCCTGAGCGCCTGCGGCCAGTGCGATAATTGCCGCAACTGTCGTGAGAATGAGATGTTTGAAGTGGTTCATGGTATCTTTTGTATTTGGATTTTCGTAATAGGCAAAAATAATAAAAAATATGCAAACATTTTTTGCATTTGATTGAAATAGTGACTACTTTTGCACGCCCTTGGTAAAAGGGATCTATAAATAAAGTCTAACTACTTGTTATAAAACAAATTATTTTTAACCAATGAGTGAAGAATTGAATGATATTGCAGTAGAGGAGCAGGCTCCGATAGAAACGCCGGAGCAGGTAGAAGTTCCCATCGAGACTGCAGAAGAGGCCCCAAAGGCCGCAAAGAAGAGTAATGCATCAGCCGACAACATGAAATTTGACTGGGATGCATTCGAAAGCGAAAATTTCTATGATGCCGATCTGGCAGCCATAGAGGAGAGTTACAGCCAGACCCTTTCACGCGTCAATGAGAACGAAGTTGTAGAGGGTGTGGTGGTTGCAAAAGACAAAAGGGAAGTTGTTGTAAACATCGGCTACAAGAGCGAAGGTGTAATCAACATTTCCGAGTTCCGCTACAATCCCAACCTTAAGGTAGGCGACAAGGTTGAGGTATTCGTGGAGAACGCAGAAGACAAGAAGGGACAGCTTATTCTTTCCCACAAGAGGGCACGCTCCCTCCGTTCATGGGATAGGATCAACGAAGCATTTGATAAGGAAGAAATCATTGAAGGCTTCGTTAAATGTCGCACAAAGGGCGGTATGATTGTCGACGTATTCGGTATCGAGGCCTTCCTCCCCGGTTCACAGATTGACATCAAACCTATCAGGGATTACGATGCATACGTTAATAAAACCATGACCCTTAAGATCGTCAAGATCAATCATGAGTTCCGAAACGTTGTAGTATCACACAAGGCTCTCGTAGAAGCTGAACTTGAGGCTCAGAGAGCAGAAATGATGAGGAAGCTCGAGAAAGGCAATATAGTTGAGGGTACGGTTAAGAACATCACCTCCTACGGAGTATTCGTTGACCTTGGCGGTATCGACGGCCTCATCCACATTACCGACCTCTCATGGGGAAGAATCAATCATCCGGAAGAGGTAGTGGAGCTCGATCAGAAGATCAATGTCTTTATTCTCGACTTTGATGAGCAGAGAAAGAGGATTGCACTTGGTCTCAAGCAACTCCATCCACATCCATGGGATGCCTTGGATGAGAATCTTCAGGTGGGCGACAAGGTTGTCGGCCGCGTAGTTGTTATCGCTGATTACGGAGCATTCGTAGAGATTCAGCCGGGCGTTGAAGGTCTGATCCACGTATCTGAGATGTCGTGGTCACTACACCTCCGCAGTGCACAGGATTTCCTCAAGGTTGGTGAAGAGGTAGAGGCTTGCATTTTGACACTGGATCGCGGGGAGCGCAAGATGTCTCTCGGGATCAAGCAGCTCAAACCCGATCCATGGGCTACCATTTCAGAGAAATATCCAATCAATTCCAAACATACGGCCACAGTCCGCAATTTCACCAACTTCGGTATATTCGTAGAGCTTGAGGAAGGTGTTGACGGTCTTGTACACATCAGTGACCTTTCCTGGACTAAGAAGATCAAACACCCTTCTGAGTTCACTTCAATTGGTGATACTCTCGAGGTTGTGGTTCTTGAAATGGATCAGGACAACCGTCGTCTCAGCCTTGGACACAAGCAGATCGAGGAAAACCCCTGGGATGAGTACGAGTCACTCTTTACAGTAGGTTCAGTCCATGAGGGTACTGTCAAGGCATTCGTTGACAGGGGCGCTACCATCACTCTTGAACACGGCATAGAAGGTTATGCTTCAGCCAGGAATCTTGTAAAAGAAGACGGTACCACCGCGAAGGTTGATGAAGTTCTTCAGTTCAAAGTTATGGAGTTCAACAAGAATAGCAGGAAGATTGGCCTGTCACACTCCAAACTTTTTGAAGAGGCAAAGAAAGACGAGAGCCGCGATAAAAGAAAAGAGAGCGACTCAGAGGCCACCTCAACTCAGAAAGCAGTAAAGAAGCTCAAGGCAAATCTCGAGAAGACCACTTTGGGTGACATTTCGGAGCTTGCTGCACTCAAGAGTGAGATGGAAAGCAAAGAGAACGAATAATCCTCAATGGATTTCTCTTTAACGACAATGGGGACGGCATCGGCCCGTCCCGTTGCCAACAAATATCCAAGCGCCCATGTATTGAAAATACACGGGCGTTTGTTTTTGATAGATTGCGGTGAGGGTACACAGCTCCAGCTCTCCCGCTACGGTTTCTCCCATGTAAAAATCGACAGGATTTTTATTTCACATCTCCATGGAGACCATATGTTCGGTATTTTCGGACTTGTCTCCACCATGGCACTAATAGGCAGAACAGCACCTTTGTACATATATGCGCCTACCGGATTTGCAAGGATACTTGACTTTTTTATGGAGCATTTTGGGGAAGGTGTCATATTCGACATAATTCATGTTCCGCTGACATCTGTCGCCCCACAGGTTGTTTATGAATGCAGATCTGTTGAGGTGAGTGCTTTTGCTCTCAATCACAGGGTTGATACTTTCGGATTTCTCTTCAGGGAGAAAGAACCTGCCAGAAATATCCATAAGTGGAAAATGGAGGTTGATAATCTCACATTGGCAGAGATAGGAGCTCTCAAAAGAGGTGAGGATGTTGTCAGATCGAATGGAGAATTGCTCAAAGTCGAGGATTATACCTACGTTCCTTACAAAGGGCGTTCAATGGCATACTGTAGTGACACCGCTCCTTTCCCGGAACTGGTCTCCTACGTCCGGGGTGTGGATCTACTCTATCACGAGGCGACATTTGCCGAAGATCTTAATGAAATGGCACGAATGACATTTCATTCCACAGGGGCCCAAGCCGCTTCCGTGGCGCTTGAAGCCGGAGTTGGCAAATTGGTCATAGGTCATTTTTCTTCCAGATACAAGGATCTGAATGTAATTCTGAAAGAGGCGCAGGCTATGTTCCCGGCAACGGAACTCGCCCAAGAGGGTATGAAATTTGATATACCACTAGTCAGGTATCCCGCAGAATAGAGAATGAAAAGAACTGTTAACATAATGCTTGCACTCTTGCTGGCTACGATGTCGGTACCAAAACTCTCCGCTCAGTCGCAGAGTGCCCGCTTCAAAGAGGCGCTTGATATTATCAACTCCAGATACATTGACACCGTCAATATTCACCATCTGGTGGAGAATGCTATTTCAAAAACATTGCTTGAACTCGATCCTCACTCCACTTTCATACCCGCAGATCAGGTGAGTTCCGCCAATGAGTCACTCAGCAGTTCATTTGAGGGAATAGGTATAGAGTACCTTATGATTGATGATACTCTTACGGTGCAGTCTGTTGTGACCGACGGACCATCCGATTCAGCAGGCATCATACCCGGAGACAAGTTTATAAGGGTCGACGGACAGACGATAGCCGGAGTTTCACTGCCCACTAATACCATGCAGAAACTCCTTAGAGGCAAAAAAGGGACTAAAGTCAGGATTGACCTGCTAAGAAAAGGGATCACCGATATCCTTTCATTTGTCATTACGAGGGACATAATCCCTGTAAGGAGCGTGGATGCCGCATATATGCCCGAACCGGGCATAGTTTATGTCAGATTGAGCCGCTTTGCTCTGGAATCCCCATTGGAAGTAACCAGATGCATATACAATCTATCCAAGGAATACCCAAAGGGAGTAATACTTGATCTCCGGGGCAACTTCGGAGGATACCTGCAATCCGCAGGAATGGTGGCCAACATCTTTCTCTCTGCGGGACAGCTGATTTTTTATATCGAAGGGCTGAACAGCCCAAGACGTGACTTTAACGCTTCCGGCAACGGACTTTACCCGTCCGGTCCACTGGTAGTGCTGGTCGATGAGAATTCTGCGTCTTCTAGCGAAATAGTTGCAGGTGCAATCCAGGATTGGGATAGAGGAATGATAATCGGTCGTAGAACATTCGGTAAAGGACTTGTTCAGCGTGCCTTCAATCTATCCGACGGTTCTCAGATCAATCTGACAATTGCACGTTACCACACCCCTTCCGGTAGAGTAATCCAGGCTCCATATGAAGAAGGAAAGCGTGATGAATATTTCCGCCAACAATCCTCAGGTAGATACGCAAACGGTGAGATATTCAGCAGGGACAGCATAAAAGTGGATAATTCTCTAGAGTTTACTACTCTCAAACTAAATAGGAAGATTTATGGCGGCGGAGGCATTATACCGGATATTTTTGTGCCGAGAGATACTTCAGGCATCACTCCTTACTATACCGCCCTTGTGTTGAGGGGCTATATCAATGGTTTTATAAACCGTTATGTTGATGTCCACAGGGCGGATTTCGACACCACAATATCGTTTGAAGAGTTTTATGCAGATTATAATCTGGGAGATGAGTTGCTTGCAGGACTGATAGAGTATGCGCGGACAGCCGGACTGGAGCCCGATTATACGGAGATTTCATCATCGCTCAGTCTAATCTCCACACAACTAAAGGCCCTTCTCTCCAGATCCCTCTATGGAAATACGGCCTACCATCGTGTCATCAATATGGAAAACGACCGTGAGTTTGCCTTGGCTATGGAGGTCATAAGGCAATGGTAGTCTTGATATTCTAGTTCTCCGTTGCTCTCTCTTTTTCCCTTGCGGTAAATGCCCTGTGATATGCTTTGGCATTCTTCAGATGCTGTTTGTAGTCCTTCGCAAATGAATGTTGGCCGTCAAATGTCTCTTTGGCGCAGAAGTAGATATATTCGTGATCCTCATAATTGAGCACGGCATCGAGCGCACTTATTGGAGGTATGGTTATAGGACCGGGAGGGAGTCCGGTGTATTTATAGGTATTGTATGGTGAATCCACACTCAAGTGAGTCCTGAGAACTCTTCTGATGGAACGGTCGCCTATTGCGAAAAGTACTGTCGGGTCTGCTTGCAGCCTCATTCCCTTCTCAAGTCTGTTCATGTAGACCCCGGCAATGGTAGCCATCTCGGGTTCATATTTTGTCTCTTCTATGACAATGGATGCGAGTGTACTCACCTGCTCTTTTGTTAGACCGATTGAGTCAGCTTTGGCGCAACGTTCTTCGTTCCAGAATTTGTCATACTCCTTTTTCATCTTCTCCAGAAATTCCACCGGAGTTACGGTCCACCACATTTCGTAGGTGTTTGGGATGATCATTCCAGGATAAGAGGCTTCGGTGAAGCCGAATGAATGCATCAGCACGGTATCGTTTAAAACCTGCATGAATAGCGCTGAATCTGCCTCAAGCTTTGAAGAGAGCACTTGAGCCAGTTTCTCTTTAGAACGTATATATCCGCTGATGGTCACATCGGTTGGAGTCTGCCAGCCATGTACGATAGTTCTGACTATCGACTTGTTGTTCATCCCCTTTTTGAACTTGTACAAACCAGGCTTGAAAGATTCATCTAGGCCCATAGTCTTTGCTGCAATGCGAAATGTGGCTTTGTTGACAAGAATTCCCGATGTATCAATGGCTGTACTCACCTGATCATACTCCATATTGCGGTAAATCCTTATGAATCCCTCTTCAGTTATATTGTTTTTCTGGAATATGAAATAATAGCCGCAAACGAGAACGGCTCCGACGGTAGTTAGTGATGCCAGTACAATCAGGATGATTTTCTTGTAAAGTTTCATCTGGTTTTTTTTCTTAAATTGATGATACTACCGGGGAGAGGTTCTGTCCCAATAGCGAGATTGTTGTATTTGCGCAGAAATTTCATGCGAACACCATATCTTTGGGAGATGCTCCAAAGTGACTCATCCTCTTCTACTACGTGACGGTCGAGATGTTTGGCGCTCTCCTTTCTTTTCTTTTCAAGGTAAATGACCATTCCGGGGGTGATTCTATCCTTTCTGTCAAGGTCATTGAAGCGATATAGTTCGAATTTGAATAGGTTATACTCTTTTGCAAGAGACTTGAATGTGTCATATTCCGTGGCTATGATGTAGGCCACTTTGTTACGGCTGTAAACCTCTCGGTAAAGGGAGACGCGATAGAGTGGAGAACCCTTTTGGGGATGTATTCTTACGGAGACCTCGGCTTCGGTCGGAGAGGGAGGAAGTAACGATACGGTATCGTATTGGTAGAGACTGTGCTCTTCGATGATGGCTATCAATAATTCGGCATAATTGGGAGCAGTGGCATAGCCCGCCTTTTTCAGACCGTAGCACCATCCTTTATAATCATGTGGCTCCAGGTCAAAGAGAAACGCATATCTGTCCCAATATCTGAGAAAATCGGAGTGGTCTCGAAATGATTCTTCGACATGTTCGTACTTTCTGAAACATTCGTTTTGAGCATCATCGGTATGTCTTATCGTCTTTCCATTCCATCCGTGACATTTGATGCCGAAATGGTTGTTGCCCTCTCTTGCGAGATAGGAGTTGCCGTTACCTGACTCCAAACAGGCCTGGGCAAGAGTAATGCTGGCTGGAATGCCGGAAATGGCCATTTCTTTGATCGCAAGATTACTGTAACTTGCAATGTATTCGCTACGGCTCATTCGGGGTGATTGCCCTGACAGCAGTTGCGAAACAGCGATGACAAATATGCATATCACTCGTTTCATCTCGGTTCGACTTGACAAAGGTAGTACATTTGGTCAAAACTAAAAAATGTCCTAATTTCGCAAGATGAACCTAATTATCGTGACATGACAGAACGACAATTGCAGATCAAATATCTCGAATATTCTTCAGCTTCGGAGATGCCATCTTCCGACAGGGTACTTCTGGAGAGAGCTGTCAGTGCGGCTGACGGTGCTTATGCAAAGTATTCCTCTTTCAGGGTGGGAGCTGCCGTGCGTATGAGCAACGGTGAAGTGGTTATCGGCTCCAATCAGGAAAATGCTGCATACCCTTCAGGGCTTTGCGCTGAGCGCACTGCTATGTTTTATGCCTCTGCCCGCTATCCGAGTGAGAGTGTTGAGGCAATTGCTGTTGTGGCCGTGGATGACAACGGTGTATTGAGTGCACTGACTTATCCTTGCGGTGCTTGCCGGCAGGTAATGGCGGAGTACGAGATGCGCGCCGGACATGATATGAGAATTATTGTTGGTAGCGCAGGAACGGTGCAGGTTTTTACAGGAGTGAAATCCATTATGCCGTTTATTTTTGATAATTTGGCATAAAAAAAGGGTAAGCTTGATATATCGCACCGCTACAACCATCTACCCTTGCTGTCTTCCGACCCTGGGGGAGTTCAATGGGAGCTGGTCGTATATGACTTACCCAATCACAAAAGTAACTATTTTTTTTGAATTAACAATCTTTTTGACCCCTATTGATGCCGGACAAATCCCATAAGATAGCAGTTGGCCTTTCCGGAGGTGTGGATTCAAGCGTTGCAGCGCTGCTTCTCAAGCGTGCCGGATACGATGTGTTCGCCCTATTCATGCAGAATTGGCACGATACTACAGGGACCCTTCACGGTGACTGTGAATGGGAAGAAGATAGGTTTGTAGCTGAAATGGTGGCAAAAAAACTCGATATTCCCTTTCATTTTGTCGATTTGAGCGACATCTACCGCAAACGAGTTGTGGATTATATGTTCAGTGAATATGAAAAGGGACGAACGCCCAACCCTGATGTGCTTTGTAACAGCGAGATTAAGTTTGACGCCTTTCTCAAGTCTGCACTCGACCTTGGGGCTGATTTTGTAGCTACCGGTCACTATTGTCGTAAAGATGAATTCCAAGATGATGCCGGCAATACCGTTTATCGCATCCTTGCGGGCAGAGATCCGGGTAAGGATCAGAGCTACTTTCTCTGTCAGCTAAACCAGAAACAGCTTAGCCGGGCTCTTTTCCCGATAGGTGATCTGCTCAAAAGAGAAGTCAGGGAGCTGGCACGCGAGGCACAACTCCCGAGCGCCGATAAGAAGGACTCGCAGGGCATCTGCTTCGTCGGAAAGGTCGATCTACCGCTCTTTCTTCAGCAGCAACTTGAGCCCAAAGAGGGCGATGTGGTGGAAATCTTCAGAGAGCACTATGACTCTATTCCCGAGAAGGTGTCTCTTGAAGAGATTGCCCGTCCGCTTTGCTACACCCCTTCGCAGGGAAAGGTCATCGGACGTCACCAGGGGGCACATTACTATACCATAGGTCAGCGGAAAGGACTCAATATAGGCGGCCATAAGGAGCCGTTATTTATTATTTCCATTGATATAGATAGCAATACGATATATGTGGGTGAAGGGGAGTCGCATCCAGGACTTTATCGCCGTGCGCTGAAGATTCTTCCTGCAGAAGTCCACTGGATCAGACCCGATCTTGCACTGGAGGGTGGTGAAGAACTTGAGTGTAACATCCGCATCCGATACCGTCAGCCACTGCAGAAAGGTCGCCTTATATGCCGTTTTGATACTCTCTATATTCTTTTTGATGAGCCCCAGAGGGGCATCACGCCCGGCCAATTTGCAGTCTGGTACGCGCCTGACGACGAAATGCTCGGTAGTGGCGTTATCAATGGCTGACTATCCATCCAAGTTTAACCTCAAATATAAATCATAATGATTTCTTTCAGAAAACTTCTTCTTCTCTTACTTGTTTCAGCATTTTCACTGTTCTCTTGCGGTGAAAAGATTGATCCGCAACCGGTACTTTCGGACAGTGCAAACCTCACCTCGGTCTCTTTTTCGGCGGGAGATAACCCTTCAATGTCAGTTTCAGCACATTCCGTTCCTTGTCTTGGCTATTTGGCAGTAACCGTACCCGAAGGCTCCAACCTTACTTCCCTTAAGGCAACATATTATGTTTCTGATGGCGCTGAGGTGTTGATTAAAGGCCAGAAGCAGATAAGTGGTGAAACCATTAATGACTTCTCAAATATTGTTGATTTGCAGGTGGTCTCCGAGTCAGGAAAAGTTAAGAGAGACTATGTCGTGTATGTCAAGACCGGTAATGCATCGGTAGATGCAAGGTTCTATGAGTTTATGAATAAACACGCCGTGCCCGGAGTCTCTTTCTCGGTGATGAGACACGAGAAGGTTGTCTACTCTACCGGTTATGGTTATGCAGTGTCGGAGTCCAGGACTAAAACTACTCCCGACCATCTCTTCCGTCTGGCGAGTATTTCCAAACAGTTTACCACACTCTGCATAATGGTGCTTTACGAGAGAGGAGAGCTCGGACTTGATGATCAGGTTTTCGGTGAAAATGGTATTCTCAAAAATGAATTCAAGATCAAAGGACAGGAGAGCAGTATTACCGTGCGTCATCTCCTCCAACATTCGGCAGGATGGACAAGGGATGAAATTGATCCTATGTTCAGCAGTGTGAGGAATGGTAAGACTCTTGACGAACTCCTTCAGTGGGTGCTTGACAACCAGACACTTAAATTTACCCCGGGTACGAACTATGATTATTCCAACGTTGGTTTCTCATTTCTAGGTCGCATCGTTGAGGTGGTTAGCGGCAAGCTATTTGAGACCTTCCTCAAGGAAGATGTTCTAAAGCCGATGGGTGTTACCGATATCCATGTGGGCGGCGGTCAGGATGAGCGAAGACCCAACGAGTGTGTCTATTATTCTCAGGACGGAACCAACGGTTACGGCAACCCTATGCAGGTAATCGCTGCCTGTGGCGGTGTTATCGCATCCACCAACCAGATGATGAGGGTTTTGGCTCATATTGACGGCAGGGATGGTATACCAGATATTCTAAAGCCGGAAACCCTCGATTTGATGTATAACTCTGAAATCGATCCCACTGCAGATTCCGGCTCAAATCTTAGGAGATATGGTCTTGGATGGAGACGTCTCGCCGGATACTACCCCGGAGCACACTGGCACGGAGGCAACATTGCCGGCACCGCAACTATCTGGGTTGGCAATACAAATGCAGGAATGAGCGCGGCCATCCTTTGCAACTCCCGCAGTTATGACAAAAGTATTGATGGTGATATGCAGATAATGATCCGCGACCTTATGGAAGTATTTCAGTAACTGATAACAAGTAAAATACGGTGGGGATGGAGAGAGACATAATAGTGATAGGTGGAGGCGCTGCCGGTATGGTAGCTGCAATAAAGGCGGCTGAAAAGGGTTGTAAAGTCACACTTCTCGAGAAAAATGATATTTGTGGCAAAAAGATTCTCATCACAGGAAAAGGCAGATGCAATCTGACCAATACAAAACCCTGGTCTGATTTTTCGACTCATATCCATCCCTCCGCCAATTTTCTAAAGCCTGCTTTTTTCAATTTCAGCAATGTCGCGACAATAGATTTTTTTAATTCAATAGGTTTGCCCACCACGGTGGAGCAGGGCGATAGGGTTTTCCCTTTTTCCATGCGTGCGGCGGATGTGCCCTCAGTACTCATAGCACGTATGAAGGCGTTGGGAGTTGATATAAGATGCTCCTCTCAGGTACTAAATGTTTCCAATAGCGACGGGTTCTTCCATTGTGTTTGCGGAAAGAGCGATTCTTCGCGTGGAGATCGTATGCAGGTAGTGAAATATTCTGCTCCTGCACTTATCATTGCTACCGGAGGTCTCTCTTATCCCGGCACCGGCTCTACCGGTGATGGCTATGAATTTGCAAGGAGTTTGGACCATACCGTAACAGAGACTTTCCCTTCCCTGACGGCCCTTATGCCTAGAATGTATGACGCTGATCTGGTGGGAGTAGAACTGCGCAACGTAGGACTTTCCCTCTTTATCGATATGGATCTCATAAAAATCGAGGATGGCGAGCTTGCATTTACCCCCAACGGCATTGAGGGAGCACTCGGTTTCCGTCTAAGCAGACGGGCAGTATGGGCTTTGATGAAGGGACAGAGGGTAGAACTTATGCTTGATCTCAAACCTGCGCTCTCGTTGGAAAAACTGCGGACCCGCATCGCCAGGGATTTGGGCCGGATGGGTGCCTCAGCTGAAAATGTCGGGCGCAACAGATTTCGTACTCTCCTTCGCGGATTAATGCCTGCGGCACTGGTGGCTCCTTTCCAGCATTACCACAAAGATCTCAATGTCTCCAACCTCCCTGACAAGCTAAAGGAGTGGAGGTTTGAGATAAAAACCTATACCGGATATGAACGTGCGGTGATTACTGCCGGAGGTATCCCTCAGAAAGAGATCATCGCCAAGACGATGGCTTCCAAAAAACACCCCAACCTCTACTTTGCAGGAGAAATAATCGATATTGATGGGGATACCGGAGGGTACAATCTGCAGGTGGCTTTCTCCACAGGTGCCCTGGCAGGTGAATCTGCCGCTCAGCAGATATTGAAGCTGAAGAGTTCCTGACCGCCCCATCCCAAGGTGAAGGGTTTACTCTTTTCCACTACACTCCTTGGAGCAAGCTCAAATATCAGAATATCACCTATGCGCAACAGATGGTTGCGCGATATTGTCTCCATCCATTTGCCTATAAGTCCGGGAGTTATCTCCGGACACAGTACTTGTAATTTCTCTGCTGGTTTTAAAGGAATTGGGATTACGGTAGTTGCGTCAAATGAAGTACTCCTTGTCAGGGAAAAAAGCTTTCCCTCGGCCAAAATATTGGCAGCATAGAGAGTGACTCCAAAGCCGACTGCATCATAATAGCGCCTCGCAAATCTCTCTGAAATAGCTTTGCCTGATTTGCATATCCTGACGCAAATGCAGGGAGCCGCTTCAAGCTCCGTAATCTCATCCGGACAATAGAAATCCCTCGGCTCATGCACCATAGTGGTGTCAGGCCGGAAGTAATAATTGTCGCAATCGTACGGAATTACTATCAGATTCATCTCGCGTTGAAGAGATTCTTGAGCTCGCTCTCCTTGTATTTCATCCAGATGTCGGTGATTACCTGCTTTGTGTCACGGGTAAATTCTCCTTTCATCATCCAGTCATAATAACTTGGTTCACTCTTGAATACATCGATTACCCTTTTGCCTTTGTGTTTGCCGAAATTAAATATCGGTTCATCGGAGGGATCGCGTGCTATTCTGCCTGCAAAGTCCACTAATTTACCCCTTTCAGAGAAAGAGGCGAGAAACTTTACATCATTTTTGAGATCGGGATACCTTGCAATCTGCGCCTCAAGCACTTCGAGGGTGGCGAGACTGTCGCCCTCTGCGGAGTGTGCCTTATCAAGTTCTTTGTTGCAGTAGAAACGGTATGCAGCCACCAGAGTCCTGGGTTCCATCTTATGGAAAATGTTTTGTACATCGATCATCCTGCACTGCCTGAAATCAAACTCTACTTCAGCTCTGAGAAACTCCTCAGCCAGTATCGGAAGATCAAATTTGAGAGAGTTGAATCCGGCTATATCGCAACCGCTCATCCATTCGGCAAGTGATTTTGCTATTTGCTTGAATGTGGGACAATCTTTAACATCTTCGTCACTTATACCGTGAATCATACGAGATTCTTCCGGGATGGGCATCTCGGGATTGATTCTGCGAGTCTTATGCTCGCGGGAACCATCGGGGTAAAGTTTGATGACGCTGATTTCGACAATTCTGTCCTCAGCAACACTAAGTCCGGTACTCTCGATGTCAAATACTAGGATTGGCCTCTCAAGATCCAGTACCATAGTCCTATACGTTGATCATCACGGGCATCAGCAGTGCACGGAGGTTCTCGTCGGGATCGGTTTCGTCAGCCGATACGATAAGTACCGCCTTGCAGGGGTCTGCGAGCTCCATACACACATTCGAGTAAGGGAGATTGGTCAGGATTTCGATCAGGAACTGTGCCTTGAATCCTATCTCCATTTCATCACCCTCATAGCTGCAGGAGAGACGCTCATAAGCTGATGTGGAAAAACTCAGGTCTTGTGCTGAAACAACTACTTCGTTGAGCGAGAGTTTGAGCTTAATCTGATTGGAAGCTTGTGCGGAGCATACGGCAATGCGTCTTACAGAGTTTAGGAAGTCTGTCCTGCCGATTATGAGCTTATTGTCATTCTTGGGAATTACACTGCGGTATTGAGGGTATTTGCCTTCAATCAGGCGGCATACCAGCATGTTGGTGCCGAAGTTGAAGTAAGCATTCTTTGAGTCAAATATTATGGAGATGTTCTCTTCTACCCTTGGAAGGATGCTTTTTAGGATTGCTGCGGGCTTTTTGTGGAGGATGAACGAGCACTGTTGTGCAACCTTTGCATCTTTGAACTCAAAGCAGATGAGTTTGTGTGCATCAGACGCTACCATAGCTGAACTTTCAGGTGAGAGGTCGAAGAAGATACCATTCATAACGGGGCGCAATTCTTCCTCTGCAGTAGCGTATATTGTGTTGTTGATACCGTTAAGCAGAGTTTCTGCAGGGATTTCTAGAGTGTCATGCGTCTCACCGAGGGCGGGGAGTTGTGGATAGTCATCTGCATTGAAGCAGGGTATCTTGGACTCACCGTTGATCCAGGTAATCTCCATTGTATTGTCATGGCCATAGAACGTAAGCGGCTGGTCGGGGAACTCTTTTAAATAGTCGGTCAGTCGTCTTGCGGGGACAGCAAATGCTCCCTCCTGTTGTACATTGTCGATGCCGATGACCGTCTTTAGAGTGGTCTCTCCATCAGATGCGGTGACGGTAAGGGCATTGCCTTTTAAATCAAAAAGAAAATTTTCCAGGATGCTGGAAGAAGGTTTGTTTGCGATTACCCTTGATACAGATACCAGGCCGTGCAATAGTTCTGAACTTGATACTGAAAATCTCATATTCCTTAATTTTATATTTTTATTTTTTATTTTCGAATTCCCGAATCTTGTTTAAGACCCACAAATGTAATAATTTTTTGGCATATATTTTGGTTTATTTTTAATATGCTCCGAATAAATTAGAACTTATGAAACGAAATACCCTTTTTTTGCTGATTACTCTACTGCTTTCGCTTACGATTTCGTGGCTTGTGGCGGACAAGGTTGTTGAGACAAAACTCTCCGCAGCTGCTGCTGAGGCTGATGGAGGGCGATCATCCGCCATTGCGGGGGCTCATGGTGTCACAAACCGGACAGTCATTAGAACAGATATGGGTGACTTTTCAGATGCTGCCGAAACGGCAGTCCATACTGTCGTATATGTCAAAGTTGTCAAAAGGGCAGCAAAAATGCCCTCTTCCATAATGGACCTTATCTTCGGTTTCGCCACGCCCAAGGACCAGGTAGGTATGGGCTCCGGTGTTATCATACGTGAGGATGGTTATATCGTAACCAACAATCATGTCATAGATGGAGCGGATCAGATAGAGGTGACACTTGCAAACAACAAGCCCTATCCTGCCAAACTGGTTGGAACCGATCCTGCAACCGATATAGCACTGCTCAAAATTGATGAAGACTCTCTTCCCGCTATTGTCTTAGGCGATTCCGACAATCTGAGACTCGGAGAATGGGTGCTTGCCATCGGCAGTCCATACGATTTGCGTTCTACCATTACTGCCGGCATTGTAAGTGCCAAGGGACGTTCACTTCCCAATTACGATGGCCAGTACCGTGTTGAGTCATTCATACAGACCGATGCTGCAGTCAATCCCGGCAATAGCGGAGGAGCTCTGATCAATACGCTGGGTGAACTTGTAGGCATCAATACCTCCATTATCTCACTTACCGGTTCTTATGCAGGCTACTCATTCGCAGTGCCCGTCAATATCGTGAGAAAGATAACCGAAGATTTTATCAGATACGGTGAGGCACGCCGTGCACTGCTGGGCATTTCCATGACGGACATTACGGACAGTATGGCCCGTCAATTTAATCTCGATAGTATGGAAGGGGTCTATGTGGCAGAGGTCCAGCCCAACAGTGCTGCCGAAAAAGGAGGCATCAGAATCGGTGATATCATTACGGAAATTAATCTCAACAGAGTGAGAAACGGGGCTGCAGTACAGGAACAAATGAACCGTCTGCGTCCGGGGGAACAGGCCGTAATTTCTGTACAAAGAGGTGGAAAACAGATTGAATTGATAGTTTCTTTGTAAAAGTAGCATTTTTTTTGTAACTTTTTCCGAATATAATCGTACAATATACACATGCGGGGATTTTTCCGCATGTGTATCTTTATTGCACCAAGACCATTATTACTAAAACCTTTATACATTATTTCTGAATGAGACAACTCAAGATTACCAAATCAATAACCAACCGCGAAAGTGCTTCGCTCGACAAATACCTCCAGGAAATAGGCAGGGAAGAGCTCATTACCGTCGAGGAGGAAGTGGAACTTGCCCAGAGAATCAGAAAAGGCGACCCTGAGGCACTTGAAAAACTCACCAAAGCCAACCTGAGATTCGTGGTTTCAGTAGCCAAACAGTATCAGAATCAGGGAATAAGTCTTCCCGACCTTATCAACGAGGGCAACCTCGGCTTGATAAAGGCTGCGGAAAAATTTGATGAGACTCGCGGCTTTAAATTCATTTCATACGCAGTATGGTGGATAAGACAATCCATCCTACAAGCGCTGGCGGAGCAGTCCAGGATTGTACGCTTGCCGCTCAACCAGGTGGGTTCGCTCAACAAGATCAATAAAGCTCTCTCCAAATTTGAACAGGAGCATGAGCGTATGCCCTCGCCCGACGAACTTTCCGAAATTCTCGACATTCCCAGAGAAAAAATTGCCGACACTCTCAGGGTATCCGGACACCACGTCTCTGTGGACGCTCCTTTCGTTGATGGGGAAGACAACAGTCTGCTCGACGTGCTTATCAACAACGATTCTCCCAATGCGGATCGCGGCCTTGTGAACGAATCACTCAACAAAGAGATTGAAAGAGCTCTATCCACACTTACTGAGAGAGAGCGTGATATCGTCAAATATTTCTTCGGCATCGGATGCCAGGAGATGACTCTGGAAGAAATCGGTGAGCACTTCGGACTCACTCGCGAGAGAGTCCGCCAGATAAAAGAAAAAGCTATAAGGAGACTGCGTCACAGCGCCCGCAGCAAACTCCTCAAAAGCTACCTCGGATAACCACTTCTAAAAAAGCCAAAAAATTCCATAACAATGAAAAAACTTATATTACCCCTTTTAGCAGTACTTATGATGACTGCTTGTACAGAAACCAACCCTCTCCTTAGTGATTGGAACACCCCATTTGAGATACCTCCCTTTGAGCAGGTACGCCCCGAACATTATCTACCCGCATATATTAAGGCAATGGAGGTGCACTCCGCCGAGATTGATGCAATCACATCCAATCCCGAGCCCGCAACTTTTGAGAACACCATCGTTGCATATGACGAAGCAGGTGAATTGCTAAGTAGAGTATCTGCTGTGTTTGGCAGTGCATCAGGCGTGAAGTCCAACGACGAGATCATTGCCATTGCAAAAGAGCTTTCTCCTCTTACAAGCGCCCACTCAAATGAGATCCGTCTTAACGAGTCACTATTTGCAAGGATTAAAGAGGTTTATGACAATAGAGACAGCCTTGGTTTGGATTCGGACCAGATGCGTCTTTTAACAGAGACATATAAGGGCTTTGCCCGCAATGGCGCCGAACTCCCGGCAGATAAAAAAGAGGAACTTAAGAAAATCAACACCGAACTTGCCGCCAATCAGTTGGCTTTCGGACAGAATCTTCTTAAAGAGACCGAATGGACACTTTTGGTTGAAAATGAAGAGGATCTTGCAGGTCTTTCCGATGCACAGATCGCTGCTGCCGCAACACGTGCGCAGCAGGCAAAGAAAGAGGGTTGGATCTTCGGACTTGACAACCCCAGCATTATGCCCTTCCTCCAATCCGCCGATAACCGTGAATTGAGAATTAAAATGCTCGACGCATATCTCAACCGCTGCAACAACGGCAATGAATATGACAATAATCAGGTAATTAAAAATCTCATTTCCCTTCGCTTACAGAAAGCACAACTCCTAGGATATGAGGATTATGCTGCCTATGTTCTTGAGGAAAGGATGGCTAAAAATGCTGACGCCGTATACTCACTTCTCAATCAGCTTTGGACTCCGGCAATTGCAGTAGCAAAAGTAGAGCTTGCCGACATAGAGGCTCTTGCTGCAAAGGATGGAATCACTGATGTCGTTGCTGCTGACTGGAGATACTATTTTGAGAAATCAATGCAAAGCAAATTCAATATTTCAGATGAGGAACTTCGTCCCTATTTCAAACTTGAAAATGTGCGCGATGGTATTTTCTATGTTTCAAATAAGCTCTTCGGTATCACATTTGAGCAGCTTGACAATGTACCCCTTCCTCACCCTGAAGCTGTTGCATTTGAGTGTAAAGAGGCTGACGGTACCACTTTGGGCATAGTATTTATGGATATGTTCTCCCGTCCCGGTGAGAAACGCGGTGGAGCTTGGTGCGGCGGATTCCGCTCACAATCTTACAAGGATGGCAAGAGGGAGATTCCTCTCGTGACCATTGTAGGCAATTTTACCCGTCCTTCAGGTGATAAGCCTGCTCTGTTGAGCACAGATGAGACCGGCACATTCTTCCACGAATTCGGACATGCTCTTGCATCGCTTCTTCGTGACGTGAAATATAGAGGACTTGGTGGTATGACACGTGATTTTGTAGAGCTTCCGTCACAGATTATGGAGCATTGGGTGTTTGAACCTGAGATGCTGAAAGTCTATGCAAAGCACTATGAGACAGGTGAGGTGATTCCTGCAGAGCTTATCGAAAAGCTTGACAAGGCAGGTAAATATGGTCAGGGATTCGCTACCGTGGAATATCTTGCAGCTTCTCTTCTCGATATGGATTATCACGTTCTTAAGAGTATTCCCGATGATCTTGAGCCCATGGCTTTCGAACAAAAGGTTCTCGGTGACAGAGGTATTCTTCCTCAGATTCCTTCAAGATATCGTTCAACCTACTTCAACCACACATTTGGTGGCGGTTACACAGCAGGCTACTACAGCTATATTTGGGCTGAGGTACTGGATTGTGACGCATACGAGGCTTTTGTTGAGACCGGAGATATCTTCAATAAAGAAGTTGCTCTCAAATATCGTAAGGAGATTCTTGAGCGTCCGGGCGTTGATGAGGCTATGAATCTCTATATCAATTTCCGTGGCAGGGAGCCTAAGATAGAGCCATTATTGAAAAATAGAGGACTTAACTAGCACTCCATCAATAGGTATGAGTAATTTCTGGAATGCACTTGGCAACGGCATAACTGTCGTTAGTGATTTTATTTGTGGATATCCGCTCTTTTTCCTCCTTATAGGAGGTGGTTTCTTCTTTCTCTTTTATTCAGGATTTACGCCGCTGCGCAGATATGGCCGGGCAATTCAGGCTCTAAGAGTCAAGGATGATAAGGCCGACGGCCAGATAAGTTCCTTCGAGGCACTCTCCAGTGCCATAGCGGCAACGGTCGGTATGGGCAATATTGCCGGTGTGGCCATCGCCATCTCTGTCGGAGGTCCTGGAGCAATATTCTGGATGTGGGTAAGTTCAATTGCGGGTATGGCAACAAAGTTTTTCGAAGGCACCATTGCCGTTATGTACAAAGGCAAAGATTCGGCCGGAGAAACGCAGGGTGGTACCATGTATATGATTACAACGGGTTTGGGCCATAAATGGAGACCGCTCGCAGTTTTCTTCTCGATATTCGGTTTGATTGGCACACTCTGCATAATGCAGTCAAATCAACTCACCGAGTCTGTCACCTCGCTCTTCTTTGCTCCCGAGCAGAACACCATTTTCTTGAGATTCATCATTGGAGTCATCATAACAGCTATTGTCGCAGGTGTCATCATAGGCGGCATAAAGAGGATTTCGAAAGTTTCTACCAAGCTGGTACCCCTAATGGTTGGGCTATATTTTCTTCTTGTACTCTTTATAATGGTCAGACATATCGGTCATGTGCCGGGAGTATTCAAGGATATAATTGCCGGAGCCTTCACCCCGAGAGGGGCGCTGGGAGGAGGTATCGGCTCGATAATAATGATAGCCCTTACCGGTGTGCGCCGTGCGGCTTTGGTCAATGAGGCCGGTGTCGGCACCGCATCCATGATGCATGGTGCTTCAAAGAACAACGAACCTGTTCGTGAAGGTCTGGTCGCAATGATTGGTCCCTCTATTGACTCCGGTCTGGTATGCACACTTACAGCTCTTGCCATACTTATCGGTGTAAGAATGGATCCGTCAATCATGCCCGCAGGATCAGGAATGAGTTCGATGGAGGGTCTCAAGTTTGCCATTAATGCCTTCAATGCTTCGATTCCCGCCGTGGGTGGCTACCTCCTCTTTGTAATGGTGTTGATGTTTGCCTTCAGCACGATGTTCTCTTACTCTTATTACGGACAAAAATGTACCGGATTTCTGTTCGGTGCACAATATGCAAAGTACTACAACATTTTTTTCCTTCTAATGCTGATTGTGTCGGCAATGATTCCGCTAAAGGCGGCGGTCAGTCTCATTGATACGGCTTACGCCCTTATGGCATTCCCGACGATGTTTACCCTATTCATGCTGGCGCCTAAGGCTAAAAAGCAGATGAAGAGCTATTTTGCAGCTAATAAAAAGGGAAAGAAAGTCAATAATCCAATTAAAGCGAAATGAATCCGACAGATTTTTTACAAGAAGCGATAAAGGGGGGACTCAAGTCACTGTACGGCGTTGAGTTCCCCCAATCGGAGATCCAGGTACAGGCAACAAGGAAAGAGTTTGAAGGAGACTATACCCTCGTAGTATTCCCGCTACTCAAGATAAGCAAAAAGGCACCCGAAGCTACGGCGCGTGAAATAGGGGCTTATCTTGAGAAAAATTGCCCCGATGTTGATTCGTTCAATGTCATAAAAGGTTTTCTCAACATCAAACTCGCTCCCTCTTTCTGGGCGGGAGTACTAAAATCCATTGGTGAAAATGAAAATTACGGCCAATTGCCTTCTACCGGAAGGACCGTAATGGTAGAATTTTCTTCACCCAACACCAATAAACCGCTCCATTTGGGTCACATTCGCAACAATCTTCTCGGATGGTCCGTTTCACAACTTCTGGCTGCTAACGGACACAATATCATAAAGGTCAACCTTGTAAATGACAGAGGTATACATATCTGCAAATCAATGCTTGCCTGGCTCAAAGAGGGCAATGGCGAAACTCCTGCCTCCACCGGACGTAAAGGAGATCATCTCGTGGGTGATTATTATGTGAAATTCAACAATATGCTCACCGATGAGGTGAAGGAGATCATGGAGCGTGAAGGTGTAGAAAAAGATGAGGCCGAAAAAAAGGCCGGCGTGCTCAAAGAGGCGCAGGAGATGCTTTTAAAATGGGAACGAGGTGATCAAGAGGTGGTTGATCTCTGGAAAAGGATGAATGGATGGGTTTATGACGGATTTGACGTAACATACCGCAATCTCGGGATAGAATTCGACAAGACATATTATGAGTCAGAAACCTATCTCTTGGGAAGATCCCTTGTCCTTGAAGGACTACAAAAGGGCATTTTTGAAAAACAGGAAGATGGTTCCATATGGTGTGACCTTACGGAAGATGGGCTTGACAAGAAGCTCTTACTCAGAAGTGACGGCACCTCGGTCTATATGACACAAGATATCGGTACAGCCCACCAGAGATATGACGAATATGGCTTTGATGAGCACATCTATGTTGTTGGCAATGAGCAGAATTATCATTTTCAGGTACTCAAGCTCATCCTTAAGAAACTCGGATTTGAGTGGTCCGACTCCACTTACCATCTCTCTTATGGTATGGTGGAACTGCCGGAAGGCAAAATGAAATCACGTGAAGGTACGGTCGTGGATGCCGACGACCTTCTCGAGAGTATGTACAATACAGCTAGGGAGACCTCTCTTGAACTTGGAAAAATTGAGAACATGACTGCTGAAGAGCAGGATGCACTTTTCAGGATGATCAGTCTTGGAGCGCTGAAATATTTCATTATCAAGGTGGACCCAAAAAAGACAATGGTTTTTGACCCTAAGGAGTCAATTGATTTCAATGGCAATACGGGGCCCTTTATCCAGTATACCCACGCTCGTATAAAATCCATACTCAGGAAAGCTGCGGAGCAGGGCATAGCACCCTCAATGACAGGAGCATTATTCCTTTCCAAGGAAGAGATTATCATTCAATTGTTGAGCACCTATCCTGACAAGGTAAAGGAGGGTGGCGATGCACATTCTCCTGCAATTATCGCCAACTATGCCTATGATCTGGCAAAGGAGTTCAACCAGTACTATCACGACACCTCTATTTTGAGGGAGGAGGATGCGGATACACGCGCCCAGCGCCTCTATCTGATATCCATAATTGCACAGGTTCTCGTCAAGGCGATGGCTATTCTCGGTATCTCATTGCCTGAGAGAATGTGATGATTCCCACCACCAAGAAAGAGATAGAAGTCCTCGGCTGGGATGCTCCCGATATAATCCTTTTTACCGGAGATGCATTTATTGACCATCCCGCTTTCGGCACTGCCGTCATAGCGAGGGTGCTGGAGAATGCAGGATACCGTGTAGCCGTAGTGCCGCAACCCAATTGGAGGGATGATTTGAGGGACTTCAGAAAACTCGGGGAGCCGAAGCTCTTTTTCGGAGTCACCTCCGGAGCTATGGATTCGATGGTCAATCACTATACTGCTGCTAAACGTCTGCGTAGCAATGATGCGTATACTCCCGGTGGCAAGGCTTCGTTCAGACCCGATTATGCGGTGACCGCATATACCCGAATTATAAAGGAAATCTTTCCGCAGGTACCGGTTGTAATAGGAGGAATAGAAGCATCTCTGCGCCGCCTGACACATTATGATTACTGGCAGGATGTGCTCAAGCCCTCTATACTGGTTGAAAGCGGAGCTGATCTGCTGGTGTATGGAATGGGAGAGAGGCCTATTTGTGCCATAGCAGATGCACTTGCCGGCAGCATACCCCTCCATGCGTTGAAATCAATCCCGCAGGTTGCATATCTTTCCGATATTGAGCCCTTGGAAAAACACATTACTCTCGCTTCTTTTGAGAGCTGTAAGGCTGACAAACGGGATCTTGCCGACAATTTCAACATTATTGAGGATCAGGCTAACCGTATGGAGCCGCAAATGCTGGTGGAGAGATGTGGAGAGCACTTTGTATGTGTAAATCCTCCTTATCCGCCGGCAACGGAGCAGGAAATGGATGCAATCTATGCTTTACCCTTTACCAGAAAACCACATCCGAGGTATCGCGATAAACACATCCCCGCCTATGAGATGATTAAGCATTCGGTGACCACTCACCGTGGCTGCTTTGGAGGGTGCAATTTCTGTACTATTGCGGCTCATCAGGGCAAAATCATACAGTCTAGGAGTCCCGAATCCATACTTGCTGAGGTGGAGGAGCTCGCAATAATGCCGGATTTCAAAGGGAATATCACCGATTTGGGTGCTCCTACTGCCAATATGTATAGGATGAAGGGCCGCAACCGTTCACTTTGTGCCAAGTGTCAAAGACACTCCTGTCTCTTTCCTTCGCGTTGCGAAAATATGGATACTTCCCATAAGGAATTACTCTCGCTATACGAAAAAGTCCTCAAAGTTCCCGGCATCAAAAATGCCTATATCGGCAGCGGCATCAGATATGACCTCTTTCTTGACAAAGATGGTTATTTGGACTCCACTTCAAAATCCTATCTGGAACAATTGGTTACAAAACACACTTCCGGTCGCTTGAAAGTGGCACCGGAGCATACCTGTGACAATGTTCTCAGGGTAATGGGCAAGCCCTCTTTCAAACTTTTCGAAAGGTTGAGGCAGGAATTTGATGCCATTTGCAATCGTAATGGGCTCAAATTCCAGCTTGTCCCTTACTTTATATCCGGTCATCCCGGATGTAGGATGGAGGATATGGAAAGCCTTTCGCGCAATCCATCCTTAAAGAATCTCTTTATGGAACAGGTTCAGGATTTTACTCCGACTCCCATGACACGTTCTTCGGTAATGTTTTATACCGGAATAGATCCCAAAACCGGTAAACCCATTTTTGTAGAGCGCAATCCTCGGAAAAAACAGAGACAAAAATCATTTTTTTTCAAGAAATAATGTGAATTACATTTGTATTTGAAAAAAATCTCCTAATATTGCACATGTATATTATTCGAATCACTATATGATAGGCACTAACAAAAAAAGAGCTGTGATTAGCTATGAAAATATGTCTCCCGAACTCTTGGAAGCATTCAGGGAGAAATATCCTCATGGATATGCGGATTATATGGGCGACATCTTCAAGGTTGTCAAACCGGACGGCACCTTTTTTCATGCTGTTTCTGTTGAGATTCCCGATGCGATCTATCTTGTAAAGATTAAGGTGAAGGTTGATGATTATGAAGATGTTCAGAATGGCCTTTTCAAGGATGAGAACGATGACGACGACAACGATTCGAGTGATGAAGGATTCCCTGCAAGCGACGAAGACTTCGCTGATGCCCAGGGTTCGGATGAAAACGAGGAGTAGTTACACGGGGTACGTGTTACGGGGTGCGTGTTACGGGGTATGGGATACGGGGTGCGAGGTGCGAGGGGGAGTAATGAGTAATTATAAATAAGCCAATAGCTAACGGCCAATTAGGAAAGCCAAGAGCCAACGGCCAATGGCTAATAGCTAACATATAGAGAGTGGCCCGAAAGGTTGCTCTTTTTGATTAATGGAGGCGTGAAATTATTTTCCAGAATAAGAAAAGGCTTTTCGGCCATACCGGAGCGCACACAATTAGTGTTGCTCTCGTTTGTCGTAGGTCTGGGGTGCGGTTTTGCGGCTGTATTACTCAAGACTATGATTAAATGGATCCATCACGGTCTAACCTTCTGGTTTGACAAGCCATCCGACGGTTATTTCTATCTCATATATCCGGGCATAGGAATGTTTCTTTCCTTCCTTTTTGTAAGGTATATTGTCAGGAGCGATATCAGCCATGGAGTTACCAAGGTTCTACTTTCAATATCTCGCAACGAATCTCGCATAAAAGCTCACAATACCTGGACTTCGATCGCGGCAAGTTCTGTCACTATCGGATTCGGTGGTTCAGTTGGGGCAGAGGCACCTATAGTATATACCGGTGCTGCGATAGGCTCTAATGTGGGCAGGAGTATGGGCATGTCCTACAAGAACATGACTATTTTGCTTGGATGTGGTGCTGCAGGTGCTGTGGCCGGTATTTTTAAGGCCCCTCTTGCGGGAGTACTATTTACTCTTGAAATATTGCTTTTCAACATTTCGATGACTTCCATACTTCCGCTGCTGATTTCTTCAATCACGGCAACGGTGGTTTCATATCTTTTTCTGGGTGATGCTGTAGCTATTTCAAATACCACCGAGACCTTTTCTATGGGTAATTTGCCTTATTATTTCATTCTCGGTATCTTTTGCGGTATAATATCACTTTATTTCATCAGGACTACCCTGAGAGTTGAGGACAAAATGAGGCGTATTCGCAAGCCCATGAATCGTTGGATTATCGGCTCAATTGCGATGGGTGTATTAGTATTTCTTTTTCCGCCGCTTTACGGTGAAGGGTACGATTCTCTTACGCTGATGCTTAACAATAATCCTATCGAAATGGCAGGCGGCATCATTGGTGAACGTCTTTTAGCCAACAAATGGTCTATACTGATATTTTTCACGGCAATTCTGTTGGTCAAGGTATATGCAACCGCTTTTACAAATGCAGGAGGCGGAGTTGGCGGTACTTTCGGTCCGACTCTTTTTACCGGAGGTATTGCTGGATTTGTACTCGGCCGTTTCATCAATCTTACCGGAATACATGTTATTCCTGAGGCCAATTTTGTGCTAGTGGGTATGGGTGGACTGATGGCCGGAGTAATGCAAGCCCCCATGACCGCTATATTTCTCATAGCGGAAATAACCGGTGGATATGACTTGCTGATCCCGCTTATTCTCACCTCTGCTATCTCATTTGCCACAATACGGTTGGTCGAGCAGTATTCTATTTACACAAAGCGTATTGCGCAGCAGGGCGATTTGCTTACTCACGACAGTGACCGGGCTGTTCTAATTTTGCTTAAGACATCAGATCTTATCGAGACGGATTTTTCTACAATCCGCATCAACAGCAATCTGGGGGATTTAGTCAAGGTGATTGCCGTTTCCAGTCGCAATATTTTTCCGGTCGTGGATCACTATAACCAGTTTCAGGGAATTGTCTTTCTCGACGATGTGAGGAGGATGATGTTTGACCAAAGCCAATATGAGAGCGTTCAGATACATAATATAATGAAAAACGCTCCCGCCCTTGTCTATTACGATGAAAAGATGGAGAGCGTAATGAATAAATTTGAACTTACTCAGGCATGGAACCTTCCGGTGGTTGACAGGAATAACAAATACCTTGGATTTGTCTCCAAATCCAAGATTTTCTCTTCATACAGAGAGCAATTACAACAGGTTTCCCATGACTAAACTCTATCTTGACTATATTGCAGGGGCGATGAATGTCAAAGTATGGCAAATTGAAAACTGCATCTCCCTGTTCGATGAGGGTGCTACCATTCCATTCATAAGCAGATATCGTAAAGAACGTACGGGTGCTCTGGACGAGACTCAGGTGTCTGAGGTTAGATACTGGTATCTTCGATTCGAGGAGCTCGAAAAACGCAAGCAAGCCGTCCTCAAGAGCATTGAAGAGCAAGGGAAGCTAACTGACTCCCTCAGGACAGAGATTGAATCACTGACAGATCCCCAGGTTCTGGAAGATATCTATCTACCTTATCGCCCGAAAAGACGCACAAGGGCATCGATTGCCAGAGAGAAGGGACTTGAACCTCTTGCTGAAGCTATATTTAATATCAAATGTGAAGATCCGCAGAGTCTATCTGAAAAGTTTATAGGAGAGCAGGTTCATTCGCAAGAGGAAGCCCTTACCGGAGCCAGTGATATTATCGCTGAGTGGATTAGCGAAGCGCAGCCTGTGCGCGCAGACCTTCGCGATCTCTATTCGAGATGGGGTAGGGTAGCCACCAAAGTTTCAAAGGGAAAGGAGGAGAGTGAGGAGGCATCAAAGTATCGCAACTACTTCGACTATTCGGAGCGTCTCGACAAGATACCTTCTCATCGTTTGCTTGCCATTCTTAGGGCTTCGGCAGAGAGTATAGTTGGTGTCAAGGTTGATGTGCAGAGTGATCACGCCATTGAACGCATTTCCAGACGCGTTTATCAAGGAAAACGCAAACCCTCATATGCAGTGCGCGAAGTTCTGGATTCCGCCATAGATGACTCTTACAAGCGTCTTCTTCATCCTTCGATTGAGAATGAGTCCCTTTCTGCAGCAAAAGAGAAAGCAGATCTCGACTCCATACGTGTTTTCGGAGAGAATCTCAGGCAACTCCTTCTGGCTCCGCCGGTGGGTGAGAAGCGAACTCTCGCCATTGACCCCGGATTCAGGACAGGTTGTAAGGTAGTTTGCCTTGATGCACAGGGAGCACTGCTATACAATGATACGATATATCCCCATCCGCCTGTTAATGAGAAGATAACTGCTATTAGGAAGATTTCGCATATGGTAGAGGCCTATAAGATAGAGGTCATTGCTATAGGTAATGGCACTGCAGGCCGCGAAACGGAGTCATTTATTAAGAAGATAGCACTTCCTCAGGGAGTAAGGGTATATTCTGTAAGTGAAGATGGTGCTTCAGTCTATTCAGCCTCACCTATTGCTAGAGAGGAGTTTCCCGACTATGATGTTACAGTTAGAGGTGCTGTTTCCATTGGCCGTCGTCTAATGGACCCATTGGCAGAGTTAGTAAAAATCGATCCCAAATCCATAGGAGTTGGCCAATATCAGCACGATGTCAACCAGACTCTGCTGAAAGAGCGTCTTGATACTGTAGTTGAGAGCTGTGTAAATAATGTAGGAGTCAATCTGAATACTGCGAGTAAGCACCTTCTGAGTTATGTTTCCGGCATTGGTCCTGCATTGGCGGGCAATATCGTCGAGCATCGCGATGAGAATGGAGCATTCGGCAGTCGCCGTGAGCTGCTCAATGTGCGTAGACTCGGCGAGAAGGCATTTGAGCAGTGCGCAGGTTTTATGAGAATACCGGATGCCGAGAATCCGCTTGACAATTCGGCTGTTCACCCTGAGAGATATGAACTCGTGGAGCAGATGGCTTCTGATCTGGGTGTGTCGCTGAAGGATCTTATTTCCAATGAGCAGATATGTTCTTCAATTGATATTAAGAAGTATGTTTCCGGAGATGTGGGAGAGCCTACTTTAAAAGATATTATAAAGGAGCTTGCCAAGCCAGGCCGTGACCCCCGTTCAATAATCAAGGTTTTTGAATTTTCATCAGAAATCAAAACTATTGAGGATGTTAAGGTTGGTATGATACTGCCTTGTATCGTAACCAATATTACCAATTTTGGTGCATTTGTGGATATCGGCATAAAGCAAAACGGCCTGATACATGTCTCTCAGGTAAGCGATAAGCGCGTGAATGACCCCTCGGAAGTTCTCAAATTGCATCAGCAACTCCATGCGAAGGTTGTAAACGTAGATTTGGAACGCCAGAGAATCGGCCTCTCATTGAGAGGAATGTAAGATTTTTTTATATCTTTGTTAGATTATTAACTAAAAACAGAGAGATTATGACAAGACAGGTTGTGATTATTCCCACTTACAACGAAAAAGAGAACATTGAAAAGATTATCAGGGCGATAAAAGGGCAGGAGGTAGATTTCCACATTCTCGTCATTGATGACGGTTCTCCCGACGGTACTGCAAATATTGTCAAATCTCTCCAGAATGAGTTTGCTGACTCGCTTTTCATAATTGAGAGGGCAGGGAAACAGGGACTCGGCACGGCCTATATAACAGGTTTCAAATGGGCTGTAGAGCACAAATATGATTATATTTTTGAGATGGATGCCGATTTTTCGCATCCTCCAATGGATTTGGTGCGTCTTTATAAGGCATGCCACGAGGATGGAGCTGACCTGGCCATAGGTTCGCGTTATTGCAACGGAATCAGTGTGGTCAACTGGCCTATAGGAAGGGTAATAATGTCCTATTATGCATCTACCTATGTGCGCACGGTGCTTGGAATGAAAGTATATGATACCACTGCCGGTTTTAAATGTTATCGCAGAAAGGTGCTCGAGACAATTGATTTCTCAAGGATCAAGATGAAAGGTTACGGATTCCAAATTGAGATGAAATACAATACCTATAAGCTCGGCTTTAAGATAGTAGAGGTTCCCATAATTTTCGCCGACCGTACCGAAGGTACTTCTAAAATGAGCAGCAGTATTTTCGGTGAAGCTTTCTGGGGCGTGCTCAAGCTGAGATTCCGTAAGATCAAACCTGCTCCCAAGGCATAAGATCCAACTCAAAATAGATGAGCATTTTTATTCAAAATGGCACAATTATCAACGAGGGGCTCTCTTTTATAGGCGGCCTCTTTGTTGAAAATGGCATCATCCGTACAATCTCTGATAATCCGTCGGATTTTCCGCAATTGCGGGAAAAAGCCGATGAGGTGATTGATGCTTCGGGAATGCTCATCCTTCCCGGAGTTATTGACGATCAGGTGCATTTTCGCGAGCCCGGGGCGGAGTATAAAGCAACTATAGCGACGGAAAGTGCAGCTGCAGTACTCGGAGGAGTCACATCCTATATGGATATGCCCAACAATAATCCTCCCACATGCTCTCAGGAATTACTTGCGCGCAAGTTTAAAAAGGCAGAGCAGGACTCCCTTGCAAATTACTCCTTTTACATAGGGGCATCCAATGACAATCTCTCAGAGCTACTTGCGACCGATTCGCGCAATATATGCGGTATAAAGCTCTTTATGGGTTCCTCTACCGGAAATATGCTGGTAGACAACCCTCAAACCCTGGATGCTATTTTCTCACAAGTACATTCGCTCATTGCAACTCACTGCGAAGAAGAATCCATAATCCTTGCCAATATTGGGGCAGCAAAAAAGCGCTTCGGCGATGAGATACCGATCTCAATGCATCCAAGCATACGCAGCAGAGAGGCCTGCATTGCATCTACCACTAAGGCAATAAATCTGGCGCTGAAATACTCGTCGCGCCTCCATATACTCCATATAAGTACAGCTGAGGAGGTTGAGTTGCTCCGTAAGGCAAGATTGCAGAGTGACCGGATTACCGGCGAGGTATGTATTCATCATCTATGGTTCAGCGATAGTGATTATGAGAAATATGGCTCTCTGATAAAGTGTAATCCTGCTATCAAAAGTTCTTCCGATCGTGAGGCACTGCGTCAGGCGCTGCGCGAAGGAGTAATATCCGTGGTTGCAACAGATCACGCACCACACTTGTTGTCGGAGAAAGAGACTCCTTACCTCAAATCGCCATCCGGCATTCCATTGGTGCAGCATTCGCTTAGGGCTATGCTGGAGCTCGTGCGTAGCGGAGTTTTTACAAGTACCGATGTCGTTCGGCTAATGTCACACTCTCCGGCTGATTGCTTCAAGATCTCCCGCAGGGGATTTCTCAAGAAGGGATACTTCGCAGATATAACTATTGTAGATCCTAATAAACCCTCTGATGCCTCGACCATCTCTAAATGCGGATGGTCACCATTTACCGGTTTCAGTACTACAGTCGTGCATACATTGGTCAATGGTGTTCCTGTGGTGCGCGATTCACGGCTTACCGGTCTGAATTCCTCATTACCACTCTCTTTCGATGATTAAGACCAAAAGCAACCTTCCTCTCTATATCTCCATTGTCATCGCCACTATACTGTGGGGATTCTCCTTTATATGGACAAACGATCTCATTGGAATTGGAGTGCCGATCTTTATATTTATCTTTATAAGGATGTTGCTTTCGGGAGTAATAATGCTTGCATTCTCTAGTATTACCCGTACTTTGCAGAAAGTGGCGCGGAAGGATATGAAGTGGATGTTTCTACTGGCATTCTTTGGGCCCTTCATCTATTTCATAGGAGAATCCTATGGTCTGAAGATTACCGGTTCGGCCACTATTTCGGCTGTAATAATTGCAACTATTCCCATTTTTACAATGATTATGGGCAGATTGTTATTTAAGGAATCTCTTTCGCGACTCAATATCTCCGGAATAATAACTGCTGTCTTGGGTATAGTGCTGTTTGTATGGAACGGCAGCATTTCTTCGGAGAATTATTACGGAATTCTTTTTCTTTTCCTTGCGGTTGCGGGCGCGGTGGGCTACTCTTCAATATGCAAACGACTTACAAGTACCTACAATGCTGTAACCATTACCACATGGCAGTTTCTTTTCGGGGCGATTTTGTTTTCCATACCTTTCACTATCTGGGGTTTGCCCCAATGGAGCCCGGAATATCTCTCATTTGATGTGCTCAAGCCTTTAATTGCACTTGCGGTGCTCTGTTCGTCCTTCTCCTTTGTGCTTTATACGAAGGCAATTGATGGCCTCGGAATGACAAAAGCAGCTATTTTCACAACTATGATTCCTGCAGTTTCGGCAGTGGCTGCCTATTTTCTGGGGCAGGAGAGTTTTACAACTATGCAGATTATTGCCCTTGCAATTGCCATATCGGGAGTCATTCTTTCGCAGTTGCGAAGAAGTTTAAAAATTATCTGATTGGTTCTCAGAACGATATTCTTTTTCGGTAAAAATATTCCGATTTTTTTTTGTCAATCCAAAAATTGTTTCTATATTTGCAACCCGTTTCTTAAAAGAGGCGTTAGTTCATTGATAAAATTGGAAGACAAAAAGTACAAGCAAGTACCGAATTTTGTAACAAAAATT
>Ga0116172_10000341_pt1 | contig 49340 bp, 48 predicted proteins | sample AD_UKC083_MetaG_FD_89799 | JGI IMG/M metagenome (GOLD analysis project Ga0116172, IMG submission 89799) | Active sludge microbial communities of municipal wastewater-treating anaerobic digesters from USA - AD_UKC083_MetaG | ecosystem: Engineered > Bioreactor > Anaerobic > Digestate | place: USA... | reverse complement strand
GTTGTAATCTTGCGGTATTTTATTCGCCTTGCCGTAATCTTGCCGTATTTTTAAAGATAAATCTGTTTTACCTTTACCCAAATCTTGCCCTTATTGCCTTTTTTATGCACTCCGGAAACTCCGGCTTCAGTTTTTTTAGCTCTGCAGATTCTGCATATTTCCCCTTGCTTTCAATCTGTAGGGATAAGAATTCTTATCCTTTTTGGATATAGTAAAGGGGGTTTGCCATCTTCAGGGGTCATCCAGATCCAGGGCAGCTTTCAGTTTATCAGTCAGATCCCATCTGCTTTCCGGGTTTATTTTTATCTTCTATAGAAGGGCTGATATTTGCCTTTTTCTAGCCTTTTTGTCGGCATCTGTCAGGACTTCTTCCGGGATGGTGTTTATCCTGTCAAATAGCATCTTTTTCACTTCCTGCAGGGTGTTTCCTTCATTCAGGTTTGCATCTGCCAAACTAAGCATCAAAAGGTCAGAAGTGGACAAGTCCTTCTTGTTGTCCGGAAATTCTATTTTTCCCATCGGCATAAGTCTTGAATATTGATTGTATAAGTCAGTCCGGAAGATTTTGTTGAAATTTGGGTTAACCAGGTCTGCCAGCATTATTCCACTTCCCTTATTCAGCAGGGCTTCTGGTTTTTTGTAGTGTGCTTCAAACTTCAAATAGTTACCTTCCGGGTTCCAGCCTTCGGCCCGGATCAGTTCCTGCATATTTTGATCCTGCTTCTGCTGAATATTCTTCCCGGCATTGTATATTTTCAGCCTGATTCCAGGGGATTCCCATCTTCTGAAGTTTCCCCTGTCTTTCGGGTTCTCATATAGTAAAAGCCCCGATTTCGGCCTTTCCCTATGGTTGAGGATGAAGTTCCGGGGAAGATCTTCCACTTCCAGAATCCGGCCATATTCAAACAAATCCAAAAGTGAGTCAAAGCAGTTGAGGTGCAAAATATCATTTACGTAGTTCGTAGCCTCAACAAATTGCCGATTTGTGAAGGAAAAGTTGTGGCCCTGATAGAAGTAAGCCAGGCTGCCCTTGATCCGGATCAGACTGGCTGGTTCATTGTGCCATACTTCAATACTATTACAGCCATTTAGCAGGTATTTATTCCATCCGGATTGATAGGATGCTTCATGATGTAAATGTCCCAAAAATGGCTTATCTTTGGGCTTTAGCTGCTTTGTAGCTCCTAAATAATCAATCATTTTCAACCAATTTAAGGGGTAGGGTGCAACTACCCCTTTTGTTACATTATTAGTAAATCTTTATTGAAATTTTATTTATTAAAAAATTCATTACTTCTTCCAGCCCTTTTACCATTGCCGGGAAATAGAAGAATCTTATTCGCTCCCAGTCGGGATCTTCTGCATCCAAAACAATCAGATCCCCGGTATCAGATCCCCGGTCAATTTTTCCTTCTTGATTACTTATTCCGATACTTCCATATCCCACAAAAAGAGGATATTGCGGTATTTGCCAGAGCTGGGTTCGTACTACATAGGGCTTGTTTTGTTTCAATGGTGAAAAGATGCCGGTCGGAGGTGATTTCGGGCAGATAACCAAGCCCACGCAAGGCAAGAATCATAAAGGCAACACGCTTACCCTTGACTCCTGTGTTGATGTACTGCTCAATCTTATCGAGCAACATCTTTTTCTTTTCACCGTCCAACAGAATCATACTCTCCAGAGCTGATAACTGTTCAGGGCGGTGAAGTGGAACGACCTCCTCTTCCTGTTCTTCGAGGTTGCTCAATGTCCACTCCAGAGCGTTGTTATTATTGGCGATGTCTCTAAGGTTGCCGTATTTGCTCCAATCTTCTGTTGTGCGTATGCCCGAAATGATGGATTGCTCGATGACGAGTTTGATTGCTTGTGTGGCGAATAGTTTATCGGATTGATTTTGAGCAGGATCTTTGACTATGCGTTCAAGGTTCTCAACCATCGTCTCAAAACTACGACCAAAGAATAACCAACATATCATAGCAGGAACGGTGCTTGACTTGCCGAATTGACTAACAAGCTCTGCTGCTTAATTAAACTCGGCAAATACCTCTTCAACCTCTGCCGTGTCATCAGCATTGCCGCTGTTTATCTTCTTGGAAATTAGCTTGACATATTCTGGAACCAACGTCATTGCCTGAGTCATAATCTACTGCACACCCATATCGCTCTGCGAGTTCATCATCTCCTCGAACTCGTCATAGATGTCGGAATTATCCAACATCCACTGCCTCATCTGCTCACGGAAAGCATCGTATTCTTGCTGCTCCATAGATTATAACTCTTTTACAAACTCTGCGAAACGCAATACCTTCTCTGCATTTGCCTTATTAAATAACAAATGCTCGAAATCACGATATTTCTTTTTTAGATCGGTCGTCTCGGTCGTTTCTGTTAATGCCGCTTTAAGTTCTTCTTTATTGTGGATACCTCTTTTTTCAGCCAAATAAGAATAGTCAGGTTCAACTTGCCCCAACAGAAACATAGCATCGTAAAAATCTCGTCCTTTTTGACGTGTCAGCAGGGCGGACAATTTCATTGCACAAAGAATCGAATCGGGAGGTACGGGAAATGGAAAAAAGAACCCGGCCCGCTTGATGTTGACAATTTGCGGCTTATACTCGAATTCTTGGTCTTGACTCTCAACTTTTACAAGAACCCTCTCTTCTCTATATCCTGATAGACCCAATTCAAAAAGCAACTCCGGGAAATAGAGATTGCGACGATATGCTTTGAGCTTATCGTTTGCCTTGTCGCGAGTCTCGGCACGAAGTCCAGAGCGTAGCAAAAAGGTCAGAATCTCATCGGTCATCTTCAAAAACTCCTCCTGTGAGAAGTTTTTGCAGTCGAAGTCTAAATCCTCCGAAAATCTATCTATCCCCTTTACAAGCCTCAGGTTTGTTCCTCCAATAAAGACAACTTTCTGAATATATGGCGATGTTGACAAAAAGTCGAGTATCATAAGTTGAATATACTCTTTGACCATATATTTCTGAAAGGTCGTATTTGCTCTAAGTTCGGCAGGGAAGTACCCTTTTATCTGTTCTAATTCTATCATATTCCGTAAGTTTTTTTCATTAGTTCAATTCGCTTTGCAAGAACCTTATTTCCGAATTGAGCTGTATATTCATCAAGTCTTTTTATGTCGAGATCGTTTGTTAAATAGTCTTCATCCAACCGCAACTCCTCCATCTCCTCTTCGGTATTATAAAACGGATAGAGATAGAGCAAATCAAGCAATGCTTTTTCTGGATGAGCAAATTGAATTGTACGGTTGCCAAATGGCTTTAATTCATAGCCGAACATCAACTCAGGCTTTATCGTTTTGTATGTATATACCCCAAAGTCGTTCTGAAACTCCGCAGTCTTGAGCGACGACACTCCCGTAATCTGCGTAATGGCTTCTGGGATAATCCCATAAAAAGCCAGCGCAGTATGCAGACTTATGTACGATGGCTTATATATTCGGTTTGAGACGTATAGTGCAAAATCAGATTGTCCCTTCATCTCAGGGAATGAATAGAACCCTTGACGTAATTTCACTAACAACCCTTGCTTTACCCATCGTGTTAAGTTGTTTGCATTAAACTCGGGGTATTGCGCCATAATCTGATATGTGGCTACACATCCGACTTCGATAAAACTATTTCTAAACTCGATGAAATTCATTTTGTTTCTATTATTCCACAAATATAGTGATTTATGGAAACAAAACAAAAATCGGGCTATTTGTCTATCAGTTATTATACTCTGAAATCTGCGTTCACAATCCTTACTGCAACAAATCAACCAGCTCTTTTTTCATTTCGTCGTCAATCTCTCGGTAGCGTGCGAAAGCCTTGCTGCCCTCCTTGTGCCCGCTGAGTGAGCCGACGAGATTAGGGTCTTTCACCTGTTTGTAGAGGTTGCCGACAAAGGTGCGACGAGCTAAGTGCGATGAGGTGATTTCGTAAAGCACTCGTTTCTCTTATTCTCTGGTGGTGGGGTTGAGGACTGTTACCATACGTTTCAGCCCTGCTGCTTTGAAGATGCGTTTGATGGCGACGTTGTATTTCTGCTCCGAGAAGAAGGGCAGCAGCTTGTTGCCCTCGCAATTTTTGTATAGTGCGACAATCTCCTGTGCTGTGGCGTTCAGCGGGACACGAACCGTCAACGGTCGCCCCTCTTTGGTCTTGCATGGGATGTACTCAATCGCTCCGTTAATCAGGTTGCCTTTCGTCATCTTGATTAAATCGCCCACACGACAACCAATCAGGCATTGAAAAACAAAAATATCTCTCTGAATTTCCAACTGCGGATGGCGTTTCAGATTGGTGGCATATATCTTATTCCGCTCATCAATGGTTATGTAGTATGGAGTGCCGTATGTGCACTCCTCCATTGGAAAATCGTCAAAGGGCTTGTTGAGTGTCTTTTTGTTATCGTTACACCAATAGAAAAACGTGCGAATACGAGAGAAACAATCGAGCAGGGTATTTCGTCCTCGTGGCTGTGGAGTCCGCTTTTCGGGGATTGATTCGTATATGGCAGGGTATAACTCGAAATATTTATACTCATTCTCGAAAAAATCCCACATATCACGGAGCGTGTCGGGAGTCACTTCATCAATGTAAAGAGTGAAGCCCTTTTTTCCTCTTTTGGCTGTACCGACATATAGTTCGTACCGCTGAATGCCACGTTTGATTACACGGTAGTTCTTCGCTCGAACCTCCGAAAGTTTATGCTTTGTCAGAAATTCGTCGAACAGCTCCGTGAGGGTCGGAACATACTCTGCGGCAATCTCCTCTTCGGTGTAGTATTTCTTGGGGTTATAATATTTGTCGAGGGCGATTTTTAACCAGTCCTTCGTTATCTCTTCCTCTTTTGATTGGTACTCTTTTTCGAGATAGGACTTGATTTTGCGCACCTCATCATTGTAGAAAGAGCGTAGTTCATCATCGCAAATTATCTTACTTTTTACCTGTTCTGCTTTGTCATCCCATAAATTTGGATTGATAGAGAGGTTGGTGGGAGCAACCATATCGACCTGTCTACCATCACGCAAACGAGCGTAAATAGTAACAGTCGAGTCTGTTTCATAGCGCTTTACGCTCTTTTTGACAATTAAAGAAACCTTCATAGTACCCTGAAACTAATTTGAATGCACAAATACACGGAGTTTTCCCCACATTTTCCCCACACGTGCTAAAATAATTTCAATCAAGCTGAATGTGATTAAATTATAATAGCGATTAAAGTAATTGCATATCAATTATTTTGCTGTATTTTTCTGCGATTTTCTTTTCAGTCGTATTTAATCTGATTTACTACTTTCAAATGCGGCCCTTTCTCTACTCCTCCCCCTTCGCCCCCTCCAAAGAGGGGGTTGTCGCTTTGCTCCGAAATACAGCAGGTTTGTTCACCATCTTTTTTATTGGAATTATTTAACAATCTTGATAATGCTGCCTGATACTTTATTGTCATTCATAAACCACTCTTCACTAATTTCCGGATCTCCGTTAAGTTTCCATCGAAACTTTCTGTTGAATTTTATTTTATCTGAAGATCCATTTCCCCACAATATGGTTAACTCTTCATTAAAGTAACTTCTTGCCCCGTCCAGTTCTCCAAATATGAGGATATAAATACCGTTATTGATATCCTTATTTATTTGCAGTCCGTAAAAATGGGGCATATAGGCTTTGGTGTTTACCTCTGAAGCGTTTTTATTACACTCATATTCAATGCCTTTATATATAGCTTTTATCCCACTTGCCTCAAATGAGTTTTGATTGTCCGGATTGAGCAGATCAACTCCATTGGCATCTGTAACCTGCACATTAACCACTACGGGGCTTATGTCCCAAATCTTATTATTGATGATTTTATCACACGAAGTCAATCCCAATACCATTATTCCAAAGAGTAAATACTTTGTCCGCATATTGATTTGTGAAGTATAATAAGTATAATCAGACAAATGTAGTCAATCTGCGAAAGCATCGTATTCGACTTGTCCCATAACGCTATTGGCACTTCATAACGTCATCGGGCAACAATACATTGTCCATTGTTCCCGTAGGTCTGTTCTTTAGAAAGAGTTTAGGAATAATGGTGTGGTTCTGGGCAAATGGCAATTTTTCTGCCTTCCCGATTAATTCAGCCAATAAGCGGTCGCTATTCTCTTTGGTAGTCCATTTGCATTCACCGACAAGTAGATACATTTTATCCAAAGATTCGGCAACAATATCTATTTCGATACGTTCATTTCTTGAGATATTGCCCCACCAACGGCGTGCAATGCCGAATGTGATACCGTCAATCTCATTCCCCGAGACGGTCTCACGGCAAAGCTTCTCCCAATAATCTGCAACATAGTCTGAAAAATGGTTGTCCAGATTTGACAATATAGGGGCAATACGTCCTATTTCGATAAATGAACGATTAGGGATAATGAACTGAAAATAAAAGTTCATAAATGGGTCGCTTATCTTGTATAGGCTTTTTTTGGAGTTCTTCTCGTTTTCGCCAAACGGAATCTCTTTGGTTAAATATCCCAATGATATTAACTTGGCAAGGGGTCTCGAAAGGTTTGTCGCAATCTCACCGCTCCGACCTGCTATCTCAGACATACGGTGTGCACCACCACCCACATACGACATAATAGTTGCAGTCTTCACAATATCCTTAATATCATCTTTGAAGAGTTTTATCGACTCCTCATATAGAGTTCCATTGACAGATAACATATTGCTCTGGATTGCCTCACGCAAATTGGTATACCCCTCTCGTAGCTCCCAATAACGTGGTACTCCTCCCCAAACAGCATACTCCTCGACTGCATCAAGCGAAGATACGCCGAGAGCTTCTTTAATATAAGGAACTTTTATCGGAGTAATTTTCAATATGGCATCAGCACGACCATAGAGTGGTGATGAAGCATCTAAAACCAATCCATACATCAACTGCTGAGATGAGCCGCAAATTATCAAGTTAAACTTCAACTGCTTAGAATCTATTTTATTCTGAAGTATGGAGGGTAAATCGGGACTGCTTCCAATAAGATAGGGGAACTCGTCAATGCACAGCGTGAACTTTTGTGTGGTGCGGTCATTGAGTGTGTCAAAAAAGACATTCCAATTGGGATATATCACCTTATCAAATCCCGGAATGATACCTGATATCATCTTTGCTAATGCCTCTCGCTGTAAAGTAGCATCTGTCTGGTCTGCTAAATAGTAGACATCATTTTGGTTCAATACTCTGGTAATAAGCGTAGATTTTCCCAAACGCCTACGACCATAGAGTACCGTAAATGTGGATTTTTCCGCATTTAGTACCTGTTTAAGCCTTTTAGCCTCTTCTATTCTATTAACAAATTTCATATCTATACAATCATTATGCATTACAAACATAATGTTTGTTTTGCATAATCGCAAATTTTTCTTTCTAAAATATTTGTTTGGAGTGTGTTCGCAGTGCGTTCGCAATCTTTCGGTATCGGGCGAATGCCTTGCTGCCTTTCTTGTGTCTGCTGAGTGAGCCGACAAGGTTGGTTTTTTTGACCTGCTTGTAAAGATTACCGACAAAGGTACGGCGAGCTAAGTGCGAAGAGGCGTTTTATCGCAACGTTGTATCTCTGTTCTGAGGTGAACAGCAGCAGCTTACTGCCATCGCAATTTTTGTATCGCTCGACAATCTCCTGTGCAATTGCATTCAGCGGAACACGAACGGTCAGCGGTTGCCCCACCTTGTATCGATTTCGGAGCCTTATTGTAATCTCCCACGCCAATCAATAGAATTGTAGGCTGGATCAAGGGTCAAATGCGCCTAATGTGCAAGGTGCACATATATAGTATGTTAATAATCTGCTTAATTTGACCCTTGATTTGAATCTCACGTATTCATTGGGTTTTCGGCGAGCATAGTGTCAAGGGTCAAACACGGAAAACGGTCAAATAGCAGACTGTTAACTATTTGCAATTATATAAATTTTGACCCTTGCTTTGCATAGGAGCAGGAACAGTTCCAAATGGGATTCGTGTGCGCCATTTTTTCGCAAGAATCAGAAAGTGCCAGCAGAATTACCAGACCGCGTCTGGCTGCGCAAGTCTGGCTGTGTAATCCTGCATAGAACGTCATAAGCTATTCAGAAAAGGGAAACCTCGCGCCCGCGGATGGAAGGACCTTGTTGCGTCAGCAACAGGGAGGTGTTTCACGTTCTGAATAGCTTGTAGGAAGTTCTCAACAGGAAAGCGGGAGAACCGCTGGCGGGGTAGGCGCAACACCTCATTTGCACAGCAAATGGGGGCGTTGCCCGTTCAAAATAAGGCCATCGCGAATACTTATGCAGCTCGTTCAAGCAATGTTTCCCGCAAAAGCACAAAGGCTAGATAACCTCGGAATACAAAATGCAAACTCAAGCTTGCTGCAAATTGTCGAAAATAGCTGAATTTGATCACGGCCGGAAGAGGCCAACAGAAATCAATTGAGCGGATGAGCCTAATCATTCGGCCCGGAGGAACCCAAGCCATTGAACAGAAGGTGTCCAATCAATTGAACAAGAGGTATGCAAGCATAAAAAGGAAGATTTGCAGATTGATTAATTACTTGCGATATCTAAATGGAAATATTGATTACCTTTGCCGAATAAACAACGCAAGTTCATTCTGATCGTTTCTTTCTTAATATTTTGCCAGACAGGTTCAGTCCGGTTTTTGTGAAATCGACCTGCATAAGCTTCCTTTGTTTCGGTAAATATTTTCCTGCCAATGTCTGGAAACAGACGGCGCAGACGTAGACGCGGTAAAAAGGCAGATGCAGACGAGGTAAACATGGCGGACGTAGATACTAAGAATGGCTTAATTAATTATTTATAAACAGAGAATGGCGAAATCACAATCATTTGGAAAAAAAGAAAACGAAAAGAAAAAACAGGCAAAGCGCCTTGAAAAACAAAAACGTAAAGAGGCTCGCCAAGCCGGCGGTACCTCTTCATTCGACGATATGATCGCTTATGTTGATGAAAACGGTAACATAACCGATACTCCTCCCGAAGTCCAACAAAAAAAGGAAATCAATCCCGACAATGTAGTTATCGCTACTCCTAAAAAGGTAGAAACCGGACCGGTAATCTTTAAAGGTCGGGTAGAGCATTTTAATGAGGCAAAAGGATACGGCTTTATTAAAGATCTCGCCTCAACAGAAAAGTACTTCTTTCACATTTCCGAGGCTCCCGCAGGAATAGCTGAAGGAAATCTCGTTACTTTTGAAGCAGAACGCGGAACCCGCGGAATGAACGCAGTGCGGATTGCACAATCAAAATAATAATTTACATAAAAAAAGAAAATGAATATTTACGTTTCGAACCTGAACTTTGCCACCAAGAACGACAGTTTACAGGATTTATTTGCACAGTACGGAGAAGTTTCTTCGGCTAACATTATTACTGACCGTGAAACCGGTCGTTCACGCGGATTCGGTTTTGTTGAAATGCCCGATAACGGCGAGGCTCAGAAGGCTATTGATTCACTTAATAACTCGGAATTCGAAGGCAAGGTGATTGTCGTCAATGAGGCCCGTCCGAAAACGGAACGGAGCAATGACGGTGGCTATCATCGGGGTGGTGGCTATAACCGTGGCGGTGGCGACGGCTACAACCGCGGTGGCAACAACCGTGGCGGTGGCGGTTACAACAGGAACCGGTACTAGTCAGTTCCGGCGGTAAAGAACACTAGAACTCTTTTGTTCGGTCGGAATTGCTTATGGTTCTTCCGGCGTTTTTGATACGGTCCCTGAACCTCCCAAAGGTATAGGTTATGGAGAAGGAGAACGTTCTGCCAATTATCTGCTTGTTTTCCGAGCGATAGAAGGTGGTGGAACGGTCTTCTGTATAATCCTGTATATAACGGCACCAGAAATTACGGGCACTAATAGAAAGTCTTAGATTTTGTCCAAGTTCCTGGGTCAGAGTAATCCGAACATCCGGCCTTAACGTTTGTTTCCGCGCCTGAATGTTTCTTGCCATACCAAAATTTGGGGCCGTGTACATGATTTGTGTACTAAGGAATCCTCCTTTCCAGATCTTTCCATCGGCAGAGAGCTTAATAAGTGGTTCCCAGTAAGCGTTTGAATTACCCGGGTATTCATAAACATATCTTGCCATACGGCCGCTAAGATCCATTTGAAAAGAAGCCGAGGGAGTATAAGAAAGGCTGCCGCTAAAATAAACGGTTCTGTCTTTACCAATGTTACCGTAAGTCGTTACAAGAATACCGTCCGGATTGGTGTAACTGTATTGTTGTACAGAATTTTCAGAAAGAATTCCTGAGATAAGCGCCTGAAAATTGAATTTTGAGGTGAGGGCATAACGATACAATAACATGGCATTATAGCGGGTCTGGTTTTTCAGATTGGGATTCCCTGTAGTGATGTGGTTCGGAATGGATTTATCTTCGTATGGATTCAGGTAGGTGATGTCCGGGCGGAAAGACGAGTTGCCAAGAGTTACAATAAAAGTGCTTTTTCTTCCGGGCCTGTAATTAAATCGCAATTAGCCCAGTAATAAATTGTTACGGTTATTTGTGGGCGTATTGACCAGATAATAGTTAATCCGGTTACGGGTATGCTCATAACTTAGATTGGCAGTAATCATCAGTTGCCCGGTCCGGATTGAATAATTTCCGGCAACCGAGCTGACGTGTTGTCTGTATTCCAGCGCATCTGAACTAACTAAGCCGTTTTCAATACCGTCCCAGACATTGCTCATATACTGTCTGTCTATGTATTTGGCTGTTACGTATATGTTTTGTTTGTCGTCTGTCCGGTATGAGTAATCGAGACCTCCTGTTTGTTCGATATTAATTAACTGGTTTGCAGTAAGACTTTGTTCACGGGAGCCGGTAGTAATATCTTCCAATTGCTGGTCGTATTGTGCCCGGTCCTTTTTGTTATCTATTAGGTAGGACGCTGTTATTACTGATTTTTTGTCGGGAGAGGTATATTGATAGTTTATTTTACCCGAGTAGCTGAAATGGTTATTACCGGTACGGGTGGAACTTTGTATGTCTTTTACCGGAATATTGTTATTATATAAATGCTCATTGGTTGTTAAGATACCCGAATGATTGTTCGTGGAGAAATTGAAATCGGCGTACAGCAGGTTGTTCGCATTAAAATCGTAGCTGGCTTTTATTCCTCCCCGGTGAGTTTCAGACGGCTGTGGGTCATTGCGGGAGGTTTGTTCCAAACGGTCATATGCGGTATTATTATCATATTTAATCCCGGTTTGAGTCTTGGACCCGTATTGATCTGAATAGTTATATGAGTACTGGAGGTTGTAGATCAATTTATTGATCTTTGACGTGAAATCTATTTCGGGCGTTACCCATAAATCAGTATTGAATCCTGTGCTGATCTGTGCCATGATCCCGTCTGGCAATGAACTTTTGGTCACAATGTTAAGTACGGCTGTGTTTTTTAAATATTTACCGTCGGGACTTGTAATCAGCTCTATCTCTTTTATCCGGTTTGCTTTAAGCATTTTAGAAACATACTGATTTGACGCCGAAAGCATAACATTTTCTTTGCCATCCACCAGAATAACAAAACCACTTTCCTCTCCAAAAACTTCTATTTTTTCCGAGACTATGTCAACGTTTACATAAGGTATTTTTTTCATTATATGTAATATATTGGAAGTCTTAGCCTCGGGATCGTCTTCCACACTATAGACCAGCCGGTCAACTTTTGATGAAATGTATGATCTTTCGGCCGTAATGGTCGCTTCCTGCAATGCAATTCCTTCTTCCAGGATTAATTCACCCAGCTCCGTTTCTGTAGGGCTTACGGTTATATCATATTCCTTTGTCTGGCAACCCAGTCGGGAAAGTACGATTTTATATGTCCCTTCCGGTGCATTTTCAATGACAAAACGGCCAGACGGGTCGCTTTGTCCAAGAAAAATCACTTTTTTGGTATGATCCAACAGGGCAACGTCTGCAAAAGGGATTACTTCTCCTTTTTCATTTATTATCGTACCGGTAATTTTAAGATCCAGAAACTGTTTGCTCAGTTGGGATAAGGAGATATCAGCTGATGGAGCGTTCACGGAAAAAATCAACAATAAAAAGAACAGCGGGAGTGTTTTCATTTAATAGGAATTTAGTAAGCTTGTTGAAGCCGTGCAAATAACATACCTGTAAGCGGCTGAGCCGCAAATGTTTTTGTTATATTTTGTAAAATTACGTCAAAAAATATGAAATACAAGATGGTTGTTAATCCCGACGCTCTGGATAATTACCTAAAAAGGGGGTTCTTCATCTGGCGTTGAATTTTGACGGAATATTCAAAAAAGAAGGACATGTGATATTATACGACAGATTCAGAGAAAGCGCTTTTGAAACGCTCCCGGTAAACCTGAAGCAGGCGGCTATCCTTACGGAGAAATCAATGGCCGTAAATAATTTTAAACAAATTGACAGTTGGTTACAGTGTGCACAGGAAAGCGGATTTACAACCGACGCAGTACTGAATTTATCCCAGGCGGTGTTGCCGAACATGTGCCGGCATCAACACCTCGCCCGGGGCATTACTACGGGAAATGCTCCTGAATGCAGTTGCCGGCTTACTGATGCCGTTTGCCATTTCAAACCATGCTCATGGGGCGCGTTTAATTAATCAAAATTAACGTAATCTTCGTAGACTTTAAAACGGGGTATTCCAACGTAGTACAAGTCAAAACCGCCTTTGCCGCCCGGCCGGTCCGATGAGAAAAGCATGAAATCGTTTGTAAAATCTTCATAGTAAAAATATTTCAGCACCGGCCTGAATTCATTGTGGAGAGTGTTAATCCTGCTCCCGAAATTTACGGGATCTGACCAGGTCCCGTTTTCAAGCAAAGAATAATACAGATCATATCCGCCGTAACCTTCCGGCCTGTCCGAGGCAAACACCATCACATCGCCCATAATAAACGGACATTTTTCATCCCATTCTGAACAAAGGTTGTCCATTTTGGTTATGGTTCGGGGTGTGGGGTCTTCCAGGGCCTGGACAAGCCGGCCGGTTTTATTCAGATCGGCTTTGTATATATCGTAACTGCCGTCGCGGTCCGAACAGAAATACACATAAGAAGTGTCCGGCGAGAATACCGGATAGGCGTCGTTGAAAGAAGAGTTCAGGAATGATACATCTGCCGGGTCACAGAAGACATCGTCCGTCAGATTGTGAGTAAAGCGGATGTCCAGGTTGCCTGAAAGATCTGTAGCATACAAAGCAACATAGTAATAGTATGGAGTGAGAGGTTTGTTTAACTTCATGCCCTGCCTTACAATGTGCGGCCCAAACTCGTTTCCCTCTGAAGAATTGATCTTTTGAACGGCAATTTTCAGGGGGTCAAACGTACTGGCAATGCTCTGGTTAATACCATGCCTGCCATCCTGAACCATTAATGTTCCGTCAGATCGGTTAAAATAGATCTCCAGCACACTGTAAAATAAGTCAAATTGTATTCCCTGGCTGGCCCTGTCGGTAGAAAAAATCAAATGACCGGAAAGCCCCCTTATGGGAGTATCTGAGTTATAGTCGTTATAGGGAGAATTGAATTCCTGCAAATTTACTGGATCTTCAGGCAAAGAGCCATTGGGATACCGGAATCCATGCCGTAATCCTGTGAACCAGTTGCAAGAAGTCAACAAGAGAGAGGCGATAAAAATAAGCAAACCAAATCTCCTCATGATTTTCCGGGATTTATTTTGACTTAATCACCGTTTTCAGGCAAATAACCTTTTTATTCCAAAGCATATCTGTCGCTATGGTGTATTTCATCCCTTTTTCCGGCCGGAAATCTATCGAATACCTGTTGTTCCCCGAGGGTAAAAACATTCCTATATACGCATTTTCTGTATCTATATCTATTGAACTGCTTAACATTGAAACCGGTGTCACATCCCCTTCATATAGTCTAAAGAGATAAGAGCCTTGGGCATGGTAATACAATGACAAGGTATTAAGCGTCAGTTCCTGGGTATTTGATTTGGAATCGAACTTACTAATTACCAGAAATTCTCCGGATTGCAAGGTGTCTTTGGAACACCCGTACAGAAACAAAGCCAGGGACAGGCACAAGAATAATTTTTTCATAGCTAAAGATCTTTTTATACTAAATGCACAAGATTCCCATTTACTGCATAAAAATTTCTATCTTAGCATATAATCTGATGTGTCAGCATATGCCGGGAACTGAGAGAAAAGCGCTTATTTGGGGAACAGATTTATACGGATATATTCCGCAGCGTCCTCCAATTGTTATGGTAGACAGTTATTACGGCAAAGATGATGTGAGTTCCTTTACCGGTTACACACCTGTCTCCGGTTCCCTGTTCTGCGACCGGGGGTTTTTTCTGGAAGCAGGGATTATTGAACATATGGCCCAGTCCGTTGCCGTATCGGCCGGGATAGAATACAAATCCCGGGGCGAGGCCGTCCCTTTGGGCTTCATAGGAGCCGTAAGTAAGCTGAGTCTGCATTTTCGGGTACCTGTAGGTAAAAAATTGTTCACCGCCATTACGGAAGCAGGAAAATTCGAGGGGGTTTCCCTGGTGACGGCCAGAGTAATGTGTGAAGACCGGCTTGTGGCCGAGGGTGAGTTGAAAGTCTTTATTTTAGGGAATCCGAAATGAATGGCTTTGAACCATATAGAGCATTTGTTCGCATCATGGCCGGCGGATATGTGTTACTGCTGATGCTCTCTTGTACCACAGTGAGGATATCTGCTCCTGCCCCAGAGAATCAAAATAATACTGTTACGAACCGGGTCGTCACTTATGGATTTTCGCTGGACGGCAAAGGCCGCGAAGCAGAAGGGGTGCTCTATATCGGAAAGACAGGGCCTCAAAAGGAGCGTTTTGTTCTGACCTCTCCCATGGGTCCCACACTGCTGGATCTGGAAACGGACGGCGGACATTATACGGTACATTCGGTCATACCTGCCCTCAATAAGAAAAAAGTACTTAATCTGTTATGGAAAGATTTTTTACTGATAACCAAAGACAATGCTTTTCCGGACAGTATTGTTGTGGCTCACTCCGTGCCTCGTATTGTTTTAAAAATTAACAGAATGAATGATGCTGCAGGGCCTTTTTAAAATAGGGACATTAAGTCCGGTGGATGAATTTTCTTTTTCTGCCCAGGTTGATATAAATGTATCGCATCCGGTCTTCGGAGGGCATTTTCCGGAAAGACCCATTTTGCCGGGAGTATGTTCGATTCATCTTATTAAGGAATGTGTAGGTATGGCAACCGGTTGTGAACAGAGGTATGTGTCCATTTTGCAATGTAAATTTACAGGTATGGTGGATCCCGGGCTGAATAACCGGCTGACCGTGCGTTTTGCTATCAAACAAGAAAACGGTATAACAGGCGTAAACGGCACTATTGTTAACGGAGTCACCGAAACCGGAGAAAGAGTGGTACTAAAAATAAAAGCCTCCATGGCAGAGGTTGAGGTATGAAAAGATTTAATGTTTTACTGCTGATCATCGCTTTTACAGGTATTGTAGCACAGGCCCAGAATAAGAGCGAGCTCTTCTTTACCGGGCTGGCGGAAAGATCGGCTTCGGTCAAATCTTTTTCCGGGGATTTTCTCCAAAAAAAGAAAATCAGACTCACAGACAGGGAAATGATCTCCAAAGGTACCGTCCGTTATGACAAAGGCTCGGCAATTTGTTTTGATTACCTGAGCCCCAGGAAGATGAGTGTTGTTGTTGGAAAAAATGATCTGAAGATCATTACTCCCGAAAAAACCACCACGTATGATCTTTCTGCACAAAAAGAACTATCGGCGCTGGTTGCCGTTATGAATGACTGCCTGGCCGGTAACGTGAAAGGACTTTCAAAAAACTGTAAAGTGGAATACATGGAAGAAAACTCTGCCCATGTGGTAAATCTGTATCCTTTGCCCGGCAATACATCTTATCCGTACGAAAGCATTGTGCTTCTTTTTGATACAACCGACTATTCGATAAAGGAAATCATCCTCAATGAACGGTCAAAAGATATTACGTCATATCAGTTTTTAAATTTGAAATTACATGAATAGCGCATACAAGATTGCCGTATTCTACTATACGCAAACCGGTCAATTACGCCGGATTCTTGAAAACCTGCTGCAACCTCTCACAGAAGAGGGCTGCGTAATTGTCTGGAAAATTATAGAGCCGGAACCTCCTTTCCCATTTCCCTGGACAAAGGAAAGTTTTTACCAGGCTTTTCCAGAGAGTCGCCTGGGGATTCCATGTCCTGTTAAACCCATTGATTTTTCAGATATACAGGATGCCAATCTGGTGGTAATCGGCTACCAGCCCTGGTTCCTTTCACCATCCATTCCCGTGTCGTCTTTTCTTCAAAGCGAACAAACGGCTGCCTATCTCAAAGACAAGAAAGTGCTTACAGTGGCCGGAACACGGAATATGTGGGTGACTTCACACGATGTAATTGAAGAATACTTCAAAAAAGCCGGGGCTCACCGGGTTGGCAATATAGTGTTGGAAGATAAGCATAACAACTATATTAGCGTCCTGACTATCTTCCGCTGGCTTATAGGAGGAATAAAGGAAAAGACAAAATACCTTCCCGAGGCGGGCGTGTCCGAAACCGATATGGCGGGCGTGGCAAGACTGGCGCCCGAGGTGTTGATGTCATTAAAAACAAATGATTTTTCATCACTTCAGGAACGCATTGTGGCAAAAGGCGGCACCGTGTTCCATTCGTATCTTTACCAGACCGAGAAAGTGGGACACCGGATGTTTGGCGTTTTCGCCCGATGGATTGTCAAAAAAGGTGCGTTTAACGATCCTGCCCGTTGGGGCCGGCTTAAATGCTTTAGTCTTTACCTGATGTTTGTAATTTTTGTGGTTTCGCCCATTGGAACCGTTTTCCTCTATCTGCTTTATCCTTTACGCCATAAGGCTCTCAGCCGTGCAAGGAAAAATTATATATATTTGTCAAATTAACTACCGGGAATATGCAGCCTGTATATATAACCAAGACTTCTTCTTTTTTCCCCAACGAACCGGTTCCCAGCAGCGATATGGAACAATATATCGGGATGATAGGAGGAAAACCGTCCAGAGCCAAAGAACTTATTTTAAGAAATAACGGAATAAAAACCAGGTATTATGCCCTTGACCGAAACGGGAAGGTTACCCATACGGCCTATGATATGGCCGTAAAGGCGCTGGAAAAACTCTATGACACTGATTTTGCGGTTGATGACCTTGAATTGTTGGCGGTAGGTACTACATCACAGGAAATGATCATGCCCTCGCACGGGGTGCAGATACACGGACAGATGGGAGGAACCCGCCATACAGAAGTCGTTTCTTTTGCCGGTTCCTGTTGCAGCGGGATGCATGCGCTCAAGTATGCCTGGATGGCCATTGCCTCGGGAGAGAAAAAAAATGCCGTTGCCCTGGTTTCAGAAAGGCTGTCGGCATGGATGAGGGCCAATTATTTTACCAAAGAGTATGAAGATCTCCAACGTTTGCAGGATGAACCCATTATAGCGTTTGAGAAGGATTTTCTCCGGTTTATGCTGTCGGACGGCGCCGGTGCGGTTAAACTTTCAGATACGCCGGGACGGAACGGTATTTCATTAAAGGTAGACTGGATTGAGCTTACTTCGTTTGCCAATACGCTTCCTACCTGTATGTATGCCGGGGCAGATTTTGATGATTCCGGCAAGCTCATGGGCTGGACCCATTTTCCAGAAGACGAATGGTTCAGCCGCTCTCTGTTCTCTCTCAAGCAGGACACTAAACTGTTGGGCGAGAATATTGTTAAGATGGGAGGCCGGTTTTTTGTCGAATTAATGCAGAAGTACAGTCTTACCCCGGATAAAATCACCTGGTTTTTGCCGCATCTTTCTTCAATGTATTTCAGGCCCAGGATCATGAAACTGTTGGAAGATATACAGTTTATGATACCGGAAGAACGATGGTTTCTGAATCTGCCCCGGGTGGGGAACGTCGCTGCGGCTTCTGCCTTTCTTATGCTCGACGAGCTTATTGGGACAAAACAATTAAAAAGCGGAGATACTCTGCTTTTTATGGTCCCCGAAAGCGCTCATTTTTCTTACGCATATGTACACATGACCGTTTGCTGATTATGAAAATCAAAGAAGTGCCCCAGGACGGAGCGATCCTGGAATCTACGGAAGTAAGGGATGTCTGCTACGCCCTTGACGAAGACGGAACATATAAAGAGGTCCTTAGCGTAGGCTGGTCTCCCAAGAACGAGGCCATTCAATTTGCCTGGAGTGCTATTAACGAAGAGTCCGCAAAGATCCGACAGGAGGTCATGGAAGGCAAGTTGAGCCCTTTGGCCTATCACCTGAGCCGCCTGGTGATGACTCCGCGGATACTGGCCGATTATACCGGGTTTTCCACCAGAAAGATCAAAAAATTCTGCAGACCGGAATTATTTGCAGGCCTTAATCACGAGGTCCTTGAAAAATTGGCCGGAGCGTTGAATATAAGCGTAGAACAATTAAGGAGTATCGATTGAACATGCAACTGAATTTTGAACATAAAACAGCAGGTCATTGCGAGAACGGAGTAGTCAGGAATTTATTGAAATATTACGAAGTGGATCTGAGTGAACCCATGATTTTGGGCTTGGGATCGGGATTGTTTTTTTCCCACATGCCTTTTTACAAAATGCATGGAATGCCCATTACCTCGTTCAGGCCCTTACCCGGTGCTATTTTTTCCAGTGTGACCCGGCGTCTCAGGGTAAAAATCAAACGGTATAAATTCAGCAACCCCGACAAGGCCATGGCTAAACTGGATGAGATCCTTTTTCGTGAGATCCCTGTAGGTCTGCTGGTAGGTGTGTACAACCTGCCTTACTTTCCAAAAGAGTACCGGTTCCATTTTAATGCGCATAATATTTGCGTGATAGGAAAAGAAGGCGATGAATATATAGTATCGGATCCCGTTGTGATCCAGAAATGCCGGCTTTCTTCCGCCGATCTGAAAACCGTACGGTATGCGCAGGGAACATATCCTCCCAGGGGACGGATGTATCATATCAGTAGTATTAAACGTCTCAGGCCGGTAGATGAACAGATGGTCAGAAAAGCCATCCTCAAGACGTGTAACCGCATGCTTCATATTCCTCTCCCCATGTTTGGAGTGAAAGGGATCGCTTATCTGGCGACGAGAATGAGAAACTGGGTTGCCATGTACGGCGAGCGCGGCGCCGCGCTTAACCTGGCCCAGGTCATCCGTATGCTCGAAGAAATAGGTACCGGAGGAGCCGGATTCCGTTTTATGTATGCTGCTTTTCTTCAGGAGGCGGGTGAATTCCTCGGCAAACCGGCTCTGAGAGACTTGTCGCTTGAATTAACGGCTATTGGCGATCTGTGGCGTGATTTTTCCTATCATGCGGCACGATTCTTTAAGAAGCGCGAGGGGGAAGTCGCTTCGTACGACCAGGTGGCAGACAAACTGATGAAAATCTCGCAACGGGAAAAAGAAGTTTTTACCCGCCTGGAAAAAATTATGAAAAGTGAATAGTCAGTATGCCATAGAAACGGTTCACCTAAAAAAGACATACCGCGGGAAAGCCGTGCCTACGCTCGATGACCTTTGTCTGAGGATTCCTTATGGATCCCTTTTTGGCCTTCTTGCGCCGAACGGTGCCGGAAAAACAACAGCCATCAATGTGATTTGCGGGTTAAGGAGATTTGACGGAGGAGCAGTATTTGTTGGCGGACATTCTATTGCAACGGAAATGAAAGCCGTCAAGCCGTTGCTGGGACTCGTGCCTCAGGAGATAGCCCTTTTTCCCTCGCTGACCGCCAGGGAGAACCTGAAAATTTTCGGAGGGCTAAACGGTTTATCCGGATCAAAACTGAACAGCCGGGTGGATGAATTGCTTACTCTTTTTGATCTGACCCAAAGCCGGGATACCATTATCGGTCACTTTTCGGGTGGCATGAAACGCAGGATCAACCTCATAGCCGGTATGCTTCATTCCCCCCGGATCCTTATTCTGGACGAACCAACTGTTGGAGTAGATGCGCAATCCCGGAAATTGATTCTTGATAAACTGCTGGAAATCAATCGTTCAGGGACCACCATTTTATTTATTTCACATTACCTGGAAGAGGCCGAGGAGATTTGTAGCGAGGTGGCCTTTATGGACCGGGGAACTATCTTGTGTCAGGGGAATCCATCCCGGCTGAAAGCCGGTTACAGCGAGTGCCCAAACCTGGAATCGCTGTATCTGACACTTACCGGGAAAAAAATGAGGGACCATCATGAATAAGCTTAAATACCTGTTATATAAAGATTTTCTTTTGCTGATCAGGGATGTGGCCGGTCTGCTTCTGATGTTCCTTATGCCTGTCATTTTAGTCGTCCTTATGACTTTGTTGCAAGACAGTACACTGAATGTGGTAAAAGACACCCATGTGCCTTTATTGTTGGTAAATAACGATAAAGGTGAATTGGGAAAGATTATTGAAGAGGAGATAACCCGTACAGGCATTTTTGATGTTACCGGTCTTGTAAAAGGCCGCAAACCCGGTCTGGAAGAGTTGGAAAAGGAGGTGGCCTCGAGCCATTATATGATGGGAATCTACATCCCGGAGAATACCACAGAAAGTATTCGCGCCAATGTAGCCGAATATGTGCTGGCTGCCTTTAGCGGGGAGGAGGAGATGCCTCCCATTAAGAAAGTGGACCTTACTGTTTTTATTGACCCTACAACCAAAACATCTTTTTTTACGGCTGTTACAAGTACTTTACAGGAAAAGGCTCAGAAAGTGCAGTTTGAGTTTATCCTCAGCCAGATGACCGAGCAGGTGAACAACATGAGCCCTATTCCCTTCAATACAAAAGGCTTTACCGGCGATCAGGTGAATATTGAAATTCGCAACGCACGGCTGGAGGGAAAAGATATCGTTCCCAACTCGGTACAACACAATGTCCCCGCCTGGTCTCTTTTTGCTATATTTTTTATTGTTGTGTCCCTGGCCGGCAGTATTATAAGGGAACGCGAGGGGGGCAGTTTCTCCCGTTTGCTTACCATGCCCTGTTCCTATACAGAATACCTGTTGAGCAAAGCGCTTGTGTTTACCCTGGTGGCATTGATCCAGTTTGCCATCATGTTGCTTATGGGAATGTATGTTCTTCCGTATTTCGGGCTTGAATCTCTTAACCCCGGGACATCTTTCCCTGCATTGTTCATTCTGGCACTTTCCTGCGCTTTTGCCGCCATCGGGTATGGCATTGCCATTGGCAACCTCGCCCGGACCGATCAGCAATCCTCTGTCTTTGGTGCCATATCTGTGGTAATCATGGCTGCGGTGGGCGGAGTATGGGTCCCGTCTTTCCTTATGAGCGATGTGATGAAGAATATCAGCCTCCTTTCTCCCATGCACTGGGGCCTTTCAGGCTTTTATGATATTTTTCTGCGTGATGCCGGGGTTGTTGCCATTCTGCCCGAGAGCGCGGCACTATTCGGTTTCGGGGCCGTCTGTTTTGCCTTGGCGGTAGGATACAACCACAAATACCGGATAGATATCTGACGGGTTTTTTGTAACTTTCAGACAAATTGATTTTTATTATGTTTAATGTAAGTGTAATAAATTTAGAATCAGTTGTTTGTATTTTTCCTGAAGGCAGACTGGACACTCAGAGCTACGAGAGTTTCTGTAATGTTCTTCAATATCATCAGGATAAGGAAGAATACCTGATTATTGATTTTACCAAGTGTAATTATCTTTCAAGCAGCGGGATCCGTCTTTTACTGGGCGCATCCAAAAAGTTAAGTGCCAAAGGCGGTTCCCTGATGCTCTCTTTTTTACCTGCCGAGATTTTCCAGGTGCTTGAAATGGCTGGCCTGAGTACGTTACTTCGTATTTTCGGAACAACCGACAAGGCGCTCGGGGAAATACTGAAATTAAAGAATGTTACAGGGAGACGGATAGTAACACAGCAGGACGGACGTGCCTATATTCTGGACCGGACAGGCCAGGGAGTGCAGGATGTCCTGGTATGGCAACAACCAGATTTGGCCGGTTATAATGAATTGACACTGGCCTCCGGAACGGGCTGTCCCGCCGAGAGCCTGGAGCCGGATCCCGAATTGATGGGCCATTTCTTCCTTGTGGGCCATTGTGCCGGCTTTTTCCCGTATAAACCATCTCTTTCTCCTGAATTCAGAGTGGTCAGGGACGCTACACAGGGGGTTGTCTATGTAAACAGGGCTTTTTCTCATCCGGGCAACCCCGGGTACAGAGTACGTCTGGAGCGGGGCGGAGAAATTAGACTGCAAGAATTGATAAATGTTTTGCCCCGCTTACCTTATCAACAGGAGAGTATGGATATCCGGGCGGTCATTGTAGCCGATTACAGCCATACCAGCCCATTGTTTATTCTGTTGTTTTATGGGATGGATAACGAGATGAACCGTGGCGCGTTTGTTCTGAACAGGATGCCCGATCTTCAGCATGACGACAGTTTTTCTGATTTCTGCTATCGTGCGCTTACCATTCATAATATTGAAGAAGTAAAATCTCCCGATCTGTCGGCTGTATTATACGATCCGGTTATATGGCTCTTCTTTTCACGCTCATGGTCCAATGCTGCAGGGCACAGGGTTGAGGTCCAAACGTCTGACGGAACCGGGCTTATGTCCTATGAACGTTTTCTGGCCCGGAAACTGTACTCCGATTCTGTTAAAATAAACGTAAAACAGTTACACGGCGGTTACTCCGCAAAGACTTTCCAGGTTGAGTCGTTTGACCATCACGGTCGCAAGCTTAGGCCCACAGTGCTCAAAATGGCCGGGCGCGACATGATAGCGCGCGAAGCAGAATGCTGCCAGAAATATGCTCTTCCCTATATCCTGAATAACAGTGCTATGGTTTTGGGCACTTCTTTCTTTTGCGGAAAAGGGGCGCTCCGGTATAATTTTGTGGGCATAGGCGGTGAAAAGACGCGGCTAAAATGGCTTACCTACTATTTCGACACCTGGCCGGTTGAAATGCTGGAACCTCTGTTCGACAAGATCTTCCTTCATATTCTTATCCCATGGTACGGTCAACCTGTACGAGATATCATTTATCCCTGCAAAGAACACAATCCCATGTATACTTTCTTTCCTGACCTTTGCGAGTCGGCCGGAACAGAGTTGGGTATAAAAGCGGAAGATCCGGTTATGACGCTACCCGGTATAGAAGAGGAAATGCCCAATCCGTATTTTGTGCTTAAATATGTCTGCAAAGAAAAGGAAAGCATGGGCATAGATTACTATACTTCGGTCTGTCATGGCGATCTGAATATGCAGAATATTCTTCTGGACGATGAAATGAATGTCTACCTGATTGATTTTTCCGAGACAAAGCCCCGTTCTGTTGTTTCGGATTTTGCACGGCTCGAGGCCATTTTCATGGTCGAATCGGCTCCTTTGGAAGATGAAAGAGATCTTGAATCTATGGTCAGATTTCTGTACCGGGTCTATTCCGGAGAAGGTCTTCTTCTGCCTGAAAACGTTTTTTGGAATGGGAAAGGAGAAGTTGTCATGCGAAGGAATATTGCTTTAACTTCCAAAATGAGGCAATATGCCATGGCCTCTACACGCGGCATCCACGACATAAGACCTTATTACTTTGCATTGCTTGAATGGGTTTTGCCCGTGGTATGCTATTCGTCTGTCTCTGTATTACACAAAAGATTGTCTGCCAGTCTGGCTTCAATCTTGTATAATAAGCTTAAACTGATATAAAACATGAACCATGAGAAAAAATGTTTTTCTTCTAACATTACTAATAACTATGATCTGGTCCGGAAACATGGCAGCACAAGATTTTTATGAACTGTCATTTAAAACCATTACGGGAGAAAATTATGATTTTGCCCGGCTTAAAGGCAAGAAAGTTCTTATTGTAAATACAGCTTCTAAATGCGGTTTTACACCTCAATTCAAAGAATTGGAGGCGTTGAACAAAGAATATGCCCCCGGGCTGGTTATTCTGGGATTTCCTTCGAATGATTTTATGAACCAGGATCCGGGGACCAATCAGGAGATTAAGGAATTTTGTGAGATCAATTACGGCGTAACCTTCCAGATGATGGACAAATCGTCTGTAAAAGGGAAAAATATCAATCCGGTTTTCAAATGGCTTTCCGATAAAAGCCGAAACGGCTGGAATGACAAAGCTCCGGGCTGGAATTTTGCAAAGTACCTTATTGATGAACAAGGGCGTCTGATTGGGGTATGGCCTTCAAAGACCAAACCTTCAGATCCGGAAATCACAGGTAAGCTGTAAGCTACCTGTCCAGGTGAAATCCACGGCTCAGGAGTTCGGACGATCTGAACTCGTGGTATTTATCGTTAATAAGCGGATAATCCCAACAGCCCAGGCTATGGTAGAGTTTACCTCCAAAACCCGTTTTGAATTTATAAAGCCCGTACAGCGGATGTGATGGATCGGGACCGGGCGATATGCCAAACATATCATATTCTGTGCATCCTTTTTCTTTTGAGATCCTTATGGCTTCCCACTGCAGCGCATAGGTTGCCATCAGGTTCCTGTGTTCAGAAGAAGACGCCCCGTACAGGTATGAGCCTCTGGTTCCGCTAATAATCAGGAACATGGCTGCAAGGGGAATCCCGTCCCACTCGGCAACCAGCAGCATCACTTCGGCCGGCGACAGGCTGTTATCCACCTTCGTAGAAAGAACTGTCTCGAAATATATTATATCATTCAGGAAAATGTTGTTCCGTATGGCCGTGTCCCTATAGAGATCGTACCAGATACCGAGGTTCTCTATGCCCGTTACCCTCACGTTCACTCCTTTCTTATGGGCCAGACGGATATTATATCTTGTTTTGGGCTTCATCCCGTCGAGCATATTTTCTTTGCCGACATTAAGGTTCAGGTAAATAGTGCTTGAAGGAAGGATATTGAAATGGGCTTTCTTAAAATTCCACTTAACGGTGTTGCAGTTAAAGCGGAATTCCTGTGCATTAACCGACGGTTCTCCCAGCCAGTCTCCCTGTGAACTGAAATGGGAGTTGTCTTTTGCCCAATAAGATTCCCAGCACAAATCATAACGTATTGTTATGCAGTTTTTTGGAAGAAAAGAGCGGAGGCATTCAGACAGTTCTTCCAGAAAAGGCCCCTGTGATGCTTCATCCGGTTGCAGTTCGGGTCCGTAGGGAACATAGGCAATAGTATATGTCTCATCCAGGGGCTGGATGAGTACTAACAGATCTGATGTTATAGTTTTGGCGTACCTGAAATTTACTGCAACGGGAAAAGATCCCAGCTTGTTTTTTACCGCAGACCAGAAAGCCGTTTGTTGGACTATTGGTGTTTCGTAAAGAAGTTTAATGTCTTTTCTGAAAACATCCTGTAGCATGATTACCCCTAAGCCGCCACGTACTTCAATAACTCATATACCAGGATAACAGGCCAGATAATGGCTTTGAGCACGCCCAATACGCCCATCCAGAATCCGGTTGCCTGCGCAATAAAATAAATGACAGCTCCAATAAAGCCGAGTCCGTAGACCGCGCCACAAGATGCGCTTTTTTGCATTTCTTTCTTTTCCATATGTGATTTATTGTTTAACCCAGGCGAACAGTCGCAGCGGTGAACCGCTGCCGCCCCTGATCTTCATAGGTGCGGCAACAATATAGGCACCCTTTGCGGGCAGATGTTCCAAATGGGCAATGTTTTCATAGGCGGTAATATTGCTCCCGCATAAAAAGCGGTGTGTAAGAAAGTCTTTTGACTGACCAAAATCGATACTTGGCGTATCAATACCAACGGCTTTGATATGACGTTCATTGACCAGCCACTCGGCGGCTTCGGGTCCCAGGCCCGGGAAATGCAGTTCATCAACACCCTCTTTTCCCGATTTCTGAGTGCCGGTATATTTCAGATGATCTTTCCAATAGGCTCCAAAACCGGTAAAGAGCAACACAATGGCCTGTTCCGGAATGGGCCCGTATTTCTTTTCCCAATTCATAAAGTCCTGAATGCCTATTAGATAATCCCGGTCACGGGCTGCGGGATCGCTCACGTCAATAACAACACCTTCTCCGGTAAGTTCTTCTGCTGTTATCTGTTCAATTGACCGGCCCCCCTGGGCAAAGTGAAGGGGTGCATCAAAATGGGTACCGCCGTGTTCTTCTGCAGAATACCTGAATGACGAATAAAAATAACCGCTTGCGTTAATACCATAAGAAACTGTATCGTGTCTGAAAGTTTCGTTGGTAGGCCAGTATACCGTGTTCTCATCGAAATCCCAGGTCAAATCAAACCATCTGCCGCCGGCCAAAAGCGAGGCAACGTCTTGCGATCCTCTGTTACAGGCGGTCAGGAGCATCGCCGGAAAAACAAAAAAAATAATATAACGCATTTTCATTTTCACTCAATTTGGTACAAAGCTAAAAATTTATTATTGAATTGATTTTGTTTACTTTTGCGTATGCAAAAAGTTTTAGTAAAAAATCTGATTTTTGATTTTGGAGGAGTGATCGTTGATATAGAGCGCGACAGGTCCGTAAACGCTTTCCTGGAACTGGGATTGAAAGAGGCGGAAAATTATCTTGATCCCTATCATCAGAGTGGTTTTTTCCTTGAATTGGAGGAAGGCCGTATTGACGCGGACCGGTTTTGTGAGCTCCTTGGAGCCCTGTGCGGCAGGTGCGTATCGTTTAACCAGGCGAAAGCGGCGTGGATGGCTTTTATTACGGATGTACCGGAATACAGGCTTGAATACCTGGAATCATTAGCTGACAAATATAAATTGTTTTTGCTGAGCAATACAAACCCTTTCATTATGGACTGGGCCCGAAGTCCCCATTTTTCGCGCAAAGGAAAAAGACTTGATGAGTATTTCAATAAAATGTTCCTTTCCTACGAACTAAAATGTGTTAAGCCCGACACAGGTATATTCAAACATCTTATAGCGGCAGGGCCGGATCCCCGTGAGTCGGTATTCATTGATGACGGACCGGCTAATATCCGTACGGCACAGGAACTGGGATTTATGACCTTATTGACCGAAAACGGTAAAGACTGGCGAAATCAGCTTGGAGAACTTTTGTAACTTTGCCGCATGAAAAAATGGGTCGTATTGTGTTTCCTATGCCTGTTCCTCGGTCTTGGACTTTCGCTCCGGCCCGGTGAGGAACACGAACCGACTGCGTCTCCCGGTCCGGTGTCTCAGCTAAATGAAGCAGGAAATCTCTACAGGGTAAGTGAGATCTTCCAGTACAATCATCCCGAGGTTCCTGCCGAACAGCAACTCAGCCCTGTGGTCCCTTTTCAGACAGTTGCTTACAGATCACATGCTTCGGGTGCCGGCCTTCACAATCAACCCGGCCAGACCGTATTGCGCAGGTATCCGGTTACTACCCGCCGGCTGCCTGTATCTATACAAAACGAATATTACGTGTTTACTCTCAAACATATCATTATTTAGGAATTGGAACATAAACCGCTAAAATTTTTATTTCCAATACTAATTAATGATTAAATATGAATGATACCTCATTGATAGACGATGTCATTGTGGACAATGACGTTGTCGTAAAAAAAAGAAAAATCCCGTTTATTTTTATTATCGTATTGATTATTGGAATAGCAGTTATGCTTATTCCCGGTCTCGGTTTTGGACTTGATCTGTGCGCATTTCTGGCAGCCCTCACGGGTTTGACAGGTCTGTTGATCCCTCAGAAAAAATGTGTTTATGTTCCAACCGGCGAACGACTAAAAAAATATGAATACTGGCTCGATCCCAACGACAAAGCACAGGCTTGTGCAAATATGGAGAAAGGAGAAGTTGACAAGGTCATTGCCAGGGCAAAGGACGGTAACTCATCTTTAAAGCTGATTGTTTATACCACAAAGACAAAATCCTGTACTATGGCTCAAATCCAGAGTTTTGTACCGTATCAGTTTGTGGCGGTGACCAATATTGTAAAACTATCTTAATATAAGATACAGATAAAGACTGATGAACATCTGTGCCGCATAGCCTACGTGGCCGCCGGTTCCGGAAAAAAAGGATATGGTAGCGCCCCGTTTTGTAAATTCTTCATAAGCATACAGGGCGCATTCAAACGGCACAGATTCATCGTCTTCTGCATGATACAGATAAATTGCCTTTTCGGGTGTCCAGCCGTCTACGTGCGAGAGTTCCTTCAGTATCCGGTATACCTTATTGAATTCTTCATTTTTTTCTTCTGTAAAGAAATCGGCATGCATATAATTATGCAGATCAGAACCAATCCGGTCCTGGATAAACCATTGGTTGTGCTCGTCGGAACGGTCCAGCCATTCTTCATAATTAGCCAATAGATCACCTGTAAAGATTTTTGAAAAATCCAGGTTCAGGTTGTGGTATTTATTAATGGAGTAAATGAGTGTGGGAATTAAGCAATAGGAGCTTTTTCCGGTACGTGCAAAAGCGTCAAAAGCGGCTGCCGGTTCGTAGCACCCGCATCCGATCCCTATCTTGTCTATCTTTACATCTTCTCCGTGTTCCTGGTAATACCTGACCATAGCCATAGCCATGGACCCGCCCAGTGAATAGCCGGCAATATTTGTTTTTTCAGGTAATTCATAGCCGATTGTCCTAAGGAATTCGCGGCTGGCCTGACGCATATCGTAGGCCACGCGGCCTGTAATTTCCGGTTCAAGGAACGGATGGTATATGTCCTGACTTACGCCGTAACCAATAAAATCGGGTATAATGGTAATATATCCGAAACAGGATTGCATGGCCTCGGTCGAAGGAATCCGCCCCGATGCCCCCGAGGTTTTCTGAATGAAAGCAATGGGCGCAACCTCCACAACACCCCGTATATGCGTATCGTTAGGAAAATAAACGGTGCCCGAGGCAACTATCGGGTTGCCGTAATAATCGACAGTCCGATAAGTAATCACATAGGCCGAGACGGTGATGTCCTTAAGCAGTAACGAGGCCAGCGGCTCTACAAAAGACAGTTTTTCGCTGTTGGTGACGCCTTCTCCGAATGACGCAAAGAAATCGTCAAACCTTGCAGTGGCGGTATGAATAACCTCAATAAAATATTGATGGTGATCAACCGGGGCGTCTGCCTTGCTGCAACCCGACCATCCCCAGACAGCTGTTATCGTTACGAGTAATAAACCTGCTTTTTTCATGACCGGGAGGTAGAATCAGAAAGAAGATATAAAATGGGTTAACAAATGAAAAAGCTTTTCATAATTGACGGCGAAGGCGTGTTCCGCATCGTCCAAAGGTGTATGATATACATCAAAAGCCCGGCCGTCAACCATAATATAAAGGGCGGGTACCTGCCGGACCGCAAAGGGATAATGATCGCTGTCGTTAGAAAGAGGTTCCTGGGTGAGGGTTTTAAAAAAACCATGTTGACTGTTAATGGCCTTCAACCATTCAAGCGCCTTCCGGCCTTCGGGACCGGTTTCCAAGAAAAGGCGGTCACCGTTGTCTGCCAACATATCCAGATCTATAACCTGAATGGTCCGGGAGAGAGGAATGACAGGATTTTCAACGTAATATTCAGATCCCAGGAGATTGTTTTCCTCGGCGGCCGAGGCGATGAACAGTAAGGTATGTTTTGGTTTGTTCTCCGGGAGGGCATAGTGACGGGCCAGAGTAAGCATCATGGCCACGCCCGAGGCATTGTCATTGGCTCCGGGATACCACACCTCTTTTCCCAGGTGACCCAGGTGGTCGTAATGAGCAATGATAATAAGGCAACTGTCACCCCGGATTCCTTCTATTCGTCCAATTACGTTGGCAGAAGTGTATTCTTTTATCATACGGCTGTCTATCCGCAGAGTAATTTGCCGTGCATCCCCGGGAAAATCAGGCCCGGTCCACAGGACCGGAACGGGTTGAAGTTGTCCGCTCCTGGATTTAAAGAAGGTTGGCTTTTTCTTGTGAGTCATTATGATTCCGGCAACAGGCATCCGGTATAATTCAACAGGTGCAATACCGTAATATCTGTTTATCAGGTCAAAGTCCACTACAATAAAAGTACGGCTGTATTTCCCGCTTTGCAGTAAGGGCAGGAGACTTTCCGGCTTGTGGGATTCCGCGGGAATGTACGCCAGGGGCCAGGAACCATTTATTGAAGGAGAAAATTCCCTTACCGTAAAATCTTGTCCCGGCACGAGATCCCTTCCGTTTACGGACAGTTCAATCTTTTTGTGGAAAACGTTTACCGGGTATGTGAAATGCTGAAGATATCCATGGGCAAGACCCGGCTTCAGCTCCGGTATCGTCTGGTATTGTTTAACTATATAAGCTGCAGCTTTCCTGTCTCCTTTCCCGTAATCGGAACGTCCTTCGTATTTCTTTGAAGATAATTCGGTTATTACATCCAGAAAATACTTCTTATCCTGTGCCTGTGAGACTGCCCACGTACAGAGAAGCAGTGCGGCTGACAAAATAATATTTCGTCTCATAATATACAAAGATACTATCTTTGCGCAATGATTGAAGCCATTTTCTTTGATATAGACGGCACGCTGGTAAGTTTTACTACACACAGGGTCCCCGCATCGGCTGCAACGGCCATAAAAGCCTGTCAGGCAAGAGGAATAAAAGTTTTCATTTGCACCGGAAGACCCGGTGTGCTGGTTCAGGATTTTACGCTTCCCCAATATGGCGGTCTGGTTTTTGACGGCATAGTGGCACAGAACGGGGCGTATTGCGCTGCCGGGAACGGAGAGGTGTTCTTTAAAAACTCAATAGACAGGCGGGATATAGCTGCGCTTATTAAGTTCCTTGCAAATAATGAACCTTTTCCCGTGTCTGTGATGACAGAAAACGCTGTATATATTAATTATTTGGACGAAAGAGTATTGGCTTTGGCCCAAACCCTCGGTGTGGCTGTCCCTCGGGTTTTCCCCCTGGAGCAAATTGATCGGGAAGTAATGCAGGTGAATATTTACGGAGGTCCTGATCTGGAAGAAAAAGTTATGCGGGAAGTATTCGGAAATTGTGATTCCAGCAGATGGCATCCTCATTTTGCCGACGTTACGCCCAGGGGAAACGACAAGGCCACAGGCATTGACAAAATGCTTTCCTATTACGGAATAGATCTCTCGGCCACTATGGCCTTTGGCGACGGAGCAAATGACATTCCCATGCTCCGGCATGTTCATACCGGAGTAGCTATGGGGAACTCGGACGATCTGAACGTGTTTCGGGCGGCTAAATATATTGCTCCTCATATAGATGAAGACGGAATCGCGCGGTTTTTAGATTCCTTTTTTCTACATTTGTAAATATGAAACGTTTAGCCATCATTGTGCTGGCAATCGCAGCGGTTGCCTGTGCTAAAGAAAATGTCCGGACAAAATCGCCGGAGGCTCTCGATGTATTGGACCGTTTACAGGCAGCTGCGGATAGCGGTCAATTCTTTTTTGGGCAGGAAGATTTTCCGTTTTACGGGTTTTCCTGGGAGTATGAACCGGGCAGAGGCGATGTTAAGGAAGTTTGCGGAAGTCATCCGGCCGTGCTGGGCTGCGATTTGGGGCACATTGAGTTGGGCGCGGAAGAAAACCTCGACGGGGTTCCTTTTGAGGTAATGCGTAAGGCCATAATAGATCATTACGCAGAAGGTGGCCTGGTTACCCTTAGCTGGCATGCCCGTAATCCGCTAACCGGGGGCAATGCATGGGATGTGTCGGATAATACCGTGGTGGCCTCTGTTCTGGAGAACGGCTCCAATCACGAGCTTTTCCTGGGCTGGCTGGATAAAGTCGCAACTTTTATCCAATCTCTGACTACGGCGGAAGGATCTAAAGTCCCGGTTATTTTCCGGCCATGGCACGAACACACCGGCTCGTGGTTCTGGTGGGGCAGGAACATTTGTACGGCAGACCAATACAAAGCTTTATGGAAAATGACCATGGAGTATATGTGGGGAAGGGGTCTGGATAACCTCATCACGGCCTATTCTCCCAATTACGGCGGTATGACGGAAGAAATCTATATGGAACGTTATCCGGGCGACGAGTACGTAGATGTTTTCGGCTATGACGCCTATGGTGACGGGCCCGAATTTATCACTACCCTTCGCAACGAAATGACAATGGTAGCCGGGGTGGCAAAAAAACACAGATAACTTATGGCTCTTACCGAATGCGGAATGGGTGGACTCGGTAATCCTCAATGGTTTACCGGAGTACTGTTGCCCGTTCTGGACGGTTTTCCCGCTACGTATGCTTTAGTATGGAGAAACGCCCCCGACTACCTGATGCCTATGCATATTTTTGCTCCCTATCCGGGACATCCTGCCCGGGAAGATTTTATGGCGTTTTACTCAGATGGGCGCACACTCTTTCTTAACAATTAGCGTAAGATGAAAAAAACCTTGTTTGTGGCACTGCTGCTTCTTTGTGCAGTTACGTCCCATATGGCTTATGCCCAGAATTTACAGTTACATTATAAAACTGCAAAATGGCTGTATCCCACGGAATGGGCCAATGATGCCATGCTTATGAGTACTGTGGAGATGTTTAAGGCCGATCCCTGGGGTGACACTTTCTTTTTTGTAGATATGACCTACACAAAGGAAGGCCTGAACTATGCCTACTGGGAAATCGCCAGGAATCTCAAATTCTGGGAGGCTCCTTTTGCCGTCCACCTGGAATACAACGGCGGTCTGCAGGGCCCGTTCCTGTTTAATCATGCTTACCTTGCCGGAGGAACTTATGCTCTTCACAGTAAAGATTTTTCCAAAACTTTCTCGGTGAGTCTTATGTATAAATACATACAGGGGATCGAGAAAGTGTCCAATTACCAGGTTACCGCTATCTGGGGCATAAACTTTGCCGGCGGAAAGTGCAGCTTTTCGGGATTTATTGATTGGTGGAGACAGGAAAACCCGGCCTTCCAGTCGCGGTTCGTGCTCCTGTCACAACCTCAATTCTGGCTTAACCTGAACGCATTCGACGGAATAAACGATAAATTCAAACTAAGTGTGGGAACCGAGGTGGAATTCAGCAACAACCTTACTAAAGCCGGATTCTATGTGGTTCCCACACTGGCATTGAAATGGACGTTCGATTGATCTCCTCCTAGCGATTCATTACAGATTCAATCTCTTCTACGGTCACCGGAAGGCGTTTACTGCCCAACAGACGGTGTCCTTTTGGAGTAATAAGAACGTCATCTTCTATGCGGATCCCTCCAAAATTATAATGAGGAACGCATTTGTCAAAATTAATAAAAGCGGCGTTATGCCCTTCTTTCTTCCACATCTCAAGCAGGGTGGGGATAAAATAGAATCCCGGCTCGACAGTCATTACATTTCCTGCCTGAAGAGCCCGTGCCATACGCAATGATTTAAGCCCAAACTGAGTGCTGCGGGTAACCGTATGATCATAGCCTACGAAAATTTCTCCCAGATCTTCCATGTCGTGTACGTCAAGACCCATATTGTGTCCCAGTCCTGCAGGCCAAAAAGCGGCATGGGCACCCGCTGCCACGGCTTCTGCGGTATCGCCCTTCATAAAGCCGAGGTCTTTAAGACCGTTGGTGAGAATATAGGCGGCTGCCAGGTGTACTTCTTTGAACGGCACGCCCGGAGCGCACATGCCTCTACAATGATTGTTGGCCGTAAGCACCAGATTGTACAGGTCTTTTTGCAGACTGGTGAATTTTCCCGAACAGGGTATGGTGCGTGTAAAATCACTGTCGTAATGACTGCTTATTTCTGCTCCGGCGTCCATCAGAAGCAATCGCCCTTCGGTGAGGATCTGGTGATGTGAATGACCGTGCATTACTTCTCCGTTCTGTGTCAGGATGGTAGGGAAAGCAGGCATATAACCTCCGCTCACGGCAACGCCTTCCATTACACCGGCAAGTTCCTGTTCCACCATGCCGGTTCTTGCCATGCTCATGACCGTGTAGTGCATGGCGTATCCCAAGTCACACGCTTTATCCAGTTCGGCAATTTCTTCCGGTTGCTTGATCATGCGCATGGAAACCACCGCACGGATAAGCGCTTCCGAGGCAGCAGATTTCTGATCTTTCGGGTGAATACCAAAGATGTCCATCAGTTCAATCATGTTGTCGCCACGGTACGGGGGCAGGAAGTGTACTTTTCTTCCGGCTTTCAGCGCTTTCTGAATGAACTCGCCAAGCTTCCCCCGGGACAGGGTGTCTTTTACGCCCACCAGGGCGGCTTTTTCCTGCATTTTAGGCAGAGGGCCTGTCCAAACGATATCATCTATGCTCACATCATCGGCAAAAAGGATCTCGGCACCCGATTCAAAATCAATGACAGCCGCCAGATCCGGCTCGTCCAGGCCAAAATAATACAGGAAGGTGCTGTCCTGTCTGAAATGGTAGGTGTTGTCTTTATAATTACAGGGAGCTTCGTGATTTCCCATAAAAAGGGCAATGCCTTTATCCAGCTTTGATTTTAGCTGCGTCCGGCGTTTAATATAAATTTCTTTTGAGAACATAATAAATGAGATTTTTCTCAAAGGTACTAAAAAGTCACGTACCTTTGCGCTATGCTGCCTACTTCACGCAAAGAACTGGACGCGCTCGGCTACGACAATGTGGACGTCATCCTTTTTTCGGGGGATGCCTACGTGGATCACCCCTCTTTCGGCCCGGCGGTCATTGGCCGTGTACTGGAAGCGCAGGGATACCGGGTTGCCATTGTGCCTCAGCCCAACTGGCGGGATGATCTGCGCGATTTTACAAAACTCGGAAAGCCGAGGCTGTTTTTCGGGGTCAGCGCCGGTAATATGGACTCTATGGTCAACCATTATACGGCAGCCAGGCGTTTGCGAAGCAACGACGCCTATACACCCGGAGGAAATTCCGGTATGCGCCCCGATTATGCCGTGACCGTTTATACCCGCATCCTCAGACAGCTTTTTCCGGGGGTGCCGGTGATTATTGGCGGCATAGAAGCTTCTTTGCGACGGCTTACTCATTACGATTACTGGAAAGATGAGCTGTTTCCTTCCATTCTGGCTGACTCCGGAGCCGATTACCTGGTCTACGGGATGGGTGAGAGACCCATAGTGGAACTGGCCGCCGGTTTAAGGGCAAAAGCCGGTCCCCAAGTATTGCGTGAAATTCCGCAAATTGCTTACCTGCGCAGGGGAATGCCCGGAGTGAAAACCTCCCGGGAAGGTGCGGTTATTTTGCCTTCTTATAGTGCCTGCAGGAAAGATAAAGCTGTTTTTGCCAGGCATTTCAGGATGATTGAAGAACAGGCGAACAGGGAAAATTCGCCGGTGCTTATAGAACCGCAGGGGAATGAAAACGATGAATACGTAGTGGTGAATCCTCCGTTTCCGCCGGCTACAACGGAGGAACTGGACGCCGTATACGATCTGCCGTTCACGTATAAAGCCCATTGGCGTTATAAAAACAAGCAAATCCCCGCACTGGACATGATACAATTCTCGGTATGTCTGCACCGGGGATGTTTTGGCGGCTGCAGTTTCTGCACCATAGCCGCACACCAGGGGAAACAGATATCATCCCGTTCTACGGCCTCGGTGCTCAGGGAAATTGAGCGGCTCTCGGCTCTGGAAAATTTCAAAGGTCATCTGACCGACCTGGGCGGCCCGACAGCAAATATGTACAGGATGCACGGCATAAACAGGGAGCAATGTGCCGTATGCCGGCGGACTTCCTGTCTTTTTCCCAACAGATGCCGGAATCTTGATCATTCGCATGCTCCTTTGCTTGCCCTCTACAAAACGGTGCGGGATTTGCCTCAAATTAAGAAAGCGACCATCGGAAGCGGTATACGTTACGATCTGTTCCTTGACAGGAAGGGGTTTCTGGACAATGAAAGTGAGGAGTATTTCAACACTTTACTGGAGCATCACGTATCGGGCCGCCTAAAGGTAGCTCCCGAGCATACGGAAGACAACGTACTTAAATATATGCACAAGCCATCCTTTGAGCTTTATCGTAAGTTATCCGCAGCTTTTTACGCATGCAACAAAAACAGGGGACTGAAACAGCAGCTCATTCCGTATTTTATTTCTTCCCATCCGGGCTGTACTCTTAAGGACATGGAGCGTCTTTCCGCCAAATTTGCTAAAGAGGGGATAAAAGTAGAACAGGTTCAGGATTTTACGCCCACTCCCATGACCAAATCATCTGTAATGTATTATTCGGGGATAGACCCCGATACAGGAGAAAAAATTTTTGCCGAACGCAATATGCAAAAAAAAGCCCTCCAGAAGGAGAGCTTTTTCAGGTAGGACAGGGTTTTTTTCTAGTACCCGGGATTCTGTTGCGAACGGATGGCCTCGTTGGCGTTCATCTCGTCTGTGGAAACAGGCAGAATCGTTTTGTAAAATGTCCTGTCGATAGTTTTCTCACGGTGCGTAATCACAACGGACGGCGTGATAAAGTCATCATTAAAGGTTATGGTTTTATTCAGGCGCATCATATCAAAGAAACGGTGCCCTTCGGCAAATAATTCTTTACTTCTTTCGTTAAGGATCATATCTACCGAAACGGTAGCCGCAGTGGCAGCCGGCAGTCCCGGAGAACGTTTGCGGATTTCCTGGAGGTAAGTAGCGGCTTTGTCCTTATTACCTGTACCCAAAGCGGCTTCTGCAGCAATCAGATACACTTCGGACAAACGGATCACTTTTATATTCACGGCGGTGCTTGATCCCTTTCCGTCTCCGGACAGGGAGGTGCTGCCGCTGTATTTATAGCAGGAACCATTCCGGTATACCCCTGTGTCGCTGTATGATTCATCGTAACTCATAATACCCCAGCGAACGTCTTCCGGGTCCTCGTTCATCCGTGCAATCCAGTAATCACTGGCCATAAACCATCCCATCGCGCTGGTAGATCCATGTTTTGAGCGTCTCAGGTAGAAGCCCAGCGATCCGGTCCCCAGGTCTGACTCGTCCAGATACATGGCCAGTTCAAAGATAGATTCCGTATTGAATTCAGCAGCCCACGAGCTTACCCAGTTTGCATTGGAATAGAGCGTATAGACTTTGGAGTTGATTACCGTTTCTGCCGCGGCCAGTGCCGAAGCATAGTTTTCCATATACAGGTAAACTTTTGCCTGAAGGGCCATATTGGCATAATAATTTACGTACCCTTTTGCTTTCGATTTGGAAAGCAGCGGAGCTCCGTCAGTGAGGTCTTTAACAATCTGGGCATATACCTGCTCAACCGAGGCGCGGGTAGGTTCGGCCGATGCATCCTGAGGTTCGAGGATTAGCGGAACGCCGTAAGCCGATTTATCCATATTGTAGGGTTTGCCGTACAGACGAACGAGGTCGAAATACATCAGGGCACGGAGAGTAAGCGCCTGGCCTTTGTAAGATTCCAGGGCAGAAGTCATGGTTCCGGCCTCGGCTATCTTGTCTATATTCAGCAACAGGTTGTTTACCTGGGCCAGACAATGATAGATCTGTGTCCAATAACCTGAATAGGAGTTGGAAGAGGCCGAGTGGTTAAATACATATAGAGCGTCCAGACCGCGTCCCTGCGAACGAATGGTCAGATCGCCGCCTTTGGCGTCGCCGTACATAATAAAGTTACGTCCATAATAACTGGCAGAAGTCATTTTGCTCACGATCCCGTTCATGACCACTTCCGCATCGGCAGCCGTAGTGATGGAAGTCTCGGCAGGTGCAGAGTTGCTGGGAACGACATCGAGGAATCCTTCGCAGGAAGCAAACAGAACAACGCAAAGTGCTGTAAGTGAAATATATATCTTTTTCATAGTGTTGTTCATTTATTCATTAAAAACTAAGTTCCAGGCCAAAAGTGAAAGTTTTTCCAAGCGGGATCTCCCATCCTCTTGAACCGTATTCGTTTACTTCGGGGTCATATTCTTTGTGTGCGGCAAGGGTCCACAAATTGGAGCCGTTGAAGAATACCCTGACGTTTTGAACGTTGATCTTATTGATCAGCTGTTTGGGCAGACTGTATGAAATGGTGATGTTTTTCAGTCTCAGGTAGTCGGCTTTATTCATATGGCGGCTGCTCTTCTGGTTCACGTCTTCCATATCTATGGCTATACGCTGGGGATAAGCCGCCGTTTTGTTTTCGGGTGTCCAGCGGTTGTCGTAACACCATTGTGACATGATTCGTTCCCAGTAGTATCCGTCGTCATTTACGTCGCGGGCGACCGCATTATAGGTATATCCGCCCAGTTTATATGTAAAATTCAGGGCAACGGACAATCCTTTCCAGGCAAAATCGGTATTGATACCGCCGTAGAATTTAGGCTGTGCCGTTCCCAGTATGGTTTCACTGGCGTTGGAATAATTGTAGGTGGCGGGACGTCCGTCTACCATCAGGTCGGCTTCCTTGTCGTTATTCAGGAACCATACGTTTTGCCCGGTTTCGTCTTCAACGCCGGCCCATTCCAGTCCGTAGAATGACAAAGTGGATTCGCCTTCCCTGTAAATGAATTTAGCCCTGGCATCTCCGCCGGTGGGATCGTACCATATGATGTCTTTCCCTTCATAGAGCTTGGTTACCGAGGAGTTAATCCACGATCCGGTCAGGCCGGCGCTCCACCTGATCTGGTTGTTGCGAATAATGTCTCCGCTTAGTTCAATCTCAATACCGTGGTTGTTGATCTCTCCAATATTCCGGAGTGTAGAGCTAAAACCGGTAACGGTAGAAATGGGAACACTCTGAAGCAGGTCTTTAGAGTCACGGCTAAAGTATTCAACGGTACCGCTCAGGCGGTTGTTGAACAACCCGAATTCCAGGGCCAAATTGTAGGTATAGCTTGTTTCCCAGGAGAGGTTGGCATCGGCAATGTTAGAAACTCCGCCTCCGGGTTCCGTCATATATTTATTTGAATAGGTAGTAAGCGCACGCCAGCCGTAGTTGGAGGAAGGTAACGTCCCGTTTACCCCGTATGAACCTCTCACTCTGAGGTTAGTGATCTCTTTTACGTCTTTCAGGAACCCTTCGTTATTAATCCTCCACGATCCGGCCACGGACCAGAAGTTACCCCAGCGGGTATTGGGGCCGAGTCTTGAAGATCCGTCACGGCGGAACGATCCGGAAACATAGTAACGTCCGTCGTAGCTGTATTCGGCGCGCGAGAGCATAGACAACATGGTGTTGCCCCAGTAATAGGCATTGGCATCGAGCTTCCCTGCCGTAGCTACGGTATGGAGCGCACTGGTCGGCAGGTTGGTACCGGAAGCACGCTGGAAGTCGGTTTTGTTTTCTTCTGCTTCCCAGCCAACCAAAAGGTTGAGGGTGTGTTTTTCACCGAATTCCTTGTCGTAATTCAGGGTGGTAGAAGAAACCACTTTTCTTACGTTGGTGCTCATTTCCGAGACAGAACCGTTATCTGTAGAACCGTTAAAGTGATTGGCGCTGTAATAGACATGATCAAGAGTCTGTGTGTTATCCAGAGACAAAACGGATTTCAATACCAATTCCGGCATGAATTTCACGGCAACGGTCTCGTTAGCCGATATTTTCAGCACATTGGAAGAGTTTTCCCACTCATTGTTATAGTATAAAGCATTGTAGGCATAGCTGCCGTAGCGGGCAGTCCAGGGATCGCCTGTTTTGTAGTCGGTTGGCCAGTAGAGAGGCCACAAAAGATTGCGGGATTGCATAAAATAGTTTGCTCCCGTGCTTCTGGTGTCGTTAAAACCGTGTTGAACGTTCTTGGCCAGGTTTACATTGGTTGAAAATTCAACGTGTTTGCCCACCTTCTGTGAAACGTTCAGACGTCCCGAAATACGGCTGAAATCATTAACAGTGCTCCGTCCCTGTTCTTTTGTATAAGACAATGAGGAATAGTAACTGGTAGCATCGGTAGCCCCGCTTACGGACAGGTCGTATGTCTGGTAAACGGCCGTGCGGAAAAGCACATCGTCCCAATTGTAGTATTTACCTTCCCTGTTTTCAACACCGTCTGTCATCCCCAGAATCTTAAGGGAGTTTACCGTGTTGTCTTCCGCAGTAAAATAATAACCATGTTTGTTAAACCGTTTGTTCAACTGGGCCAGGGCCGATTTGCTGGAGGCTTCATCTGTTTCCCCGTCATATTTTCCGGCGTTCCAGAAATTTTCATAATACAACTCAACCTGCTGTTCAGGACTGGCAATGTCAAAGTTGGTCGTGGCGAATGAAGGGGTTACCCCAACGGAAGCTTTAAAATTTACAACAGGTTTTCCTAATTTTCCGCGCTTGGTCGTAACTACGATTACCCCGTTGGCGGCACGTGAACCGTAGAGTGCAGATGCAGCGGCATCTTTAAGTACGGTTATGGATTCAATATCCGTAGGGTTTAACGTGCTCATAACGTTGTTGCTGGTGTAGAGGTAGGCGCTCATCTGTCCCGAGCTGCCGGAAATAACGGGAACTCCGTCAATGACATAAAGCGGTTCATTGGAGGCATTCATAGATCCGATACCACGAACCCTGATACTCGAAGTCGAACCGGCCTGTCCGGAATTTGTGGTGATCTGCATCCCGGCCACTTTGCCGTTCAGGGCGCTTTCAAAAGAAAGTGTGGGGACGTCTTTGATGGATTCACTTTTGACAACCGAGGCGGCACCGGTGTAAGTGCCTTTTTTGGCAGTACCGTAGGCAACAACCATCACTTCTTCAAGCGCCAGAGCGTCCGGTGTCATCTGGACCTGAAGCAGCGACCTTCCTTCAAGGGGAATTTCAATGCTGGTGTAGCCAATGTAAGAAAAAACCAACACTGCATTGGCCGGGCATTTTTCAATGGTGAATTTTCCGTCCAGATCTGTGTTGGCTCCGATTCCTCTTTCACCCTTAACAAGAATGGTAACAAAGGGGAGTGGTGAGCCGTCTTCAGAAGAAGTTACTGTACCAGTAACCCTCGTTTGTGCCATAACGGTAATTGAGAGCAGAACCGCAAGCACAAAGAAAAATGATTTCTTCATGTAATTTTAGGTTAAATTTTAATGTTTTGGTTTTAGGTCTTTCATAGTATAGCTTACTATGTATGACAAAGTTAAAAATTACTTTTAAATCTAGGCAATTTGAGGTATTTTTGTTGCCAATTGTGAATAAATATACCCTATGAATGCACATATTATCTCTGAAACCCCCCTGAAACCCGGAGATCTGAAAGAAATTACACGCACCGGCTCGCGGATTGAACTCTCGGCCGACGTTTCTGAGCGTATTGAACGATGCCGGACTTACCTCGATGCAAAAATTAAAAACTCAGGAGAGTTGATCTATGGGGTAAACACGGGTTTCGGTGCCCTGTATAATGTGGCTGTGGGTGTTGAGCAGCTGGCCCGTCTGCAAAGGAACCTGGTGATGTCTCATGCCTGCGGTATGGGTCCCGAGGTGCCGCGCGAGATTGTCCGGCTTATGATCTTTCTGAAAATACAATCTCTTTCCTACGGGCATTCAGGTACACAGCTCAAAACCGTTAAGCGTCTTGTCGATTTTTTTAATAACGGAGTGTGTCCCGTTGTTTATGAGCAGGGATCCCTGGGAGCTTCGGGAGATCTGGCCCCATTGGCACATATGGCCCTGCCCCTGATAGGTCTGGGTGAAGTGGATTTTCGCGGGGAACGGTTAAGCGGAGCCCGCTTGAATGAAATTATGGGATGGGATCCCATTGAATTACAATCCAAAGAAGGGCTTGCCCTGCTCAACGGCACCCAGTTCATGTGTGCATACGGCCTGTGGTGTCTGTTAAAAGCGCAGAACCTTTGCCTGCAGGCAGATATGATCTGTGCATTGTCTTTAGACGCATACGATGGCAGGATAGAACCTTTTACCCCGCAGGTACATGCCATAAGGGCCCATAAAGGTCAGGCCGTGACGGCAGAGGCCGTACGCACTTTCCTGGAAGGGAGCGAATTGATCAAAAGGCCAAAGAAACATGTTCAGGATCCGTATTCCTTCCGTTGTGCACCCCAGGTACACGGTGCTTCAAGGGATTGTGTGGATTACGTGACACAGGTGCTGACTACCGAAATGAATTCCGCAACAGATAACCCGACCATATTCCCCGACCTTGACCAGGTTGTTTCTGCGGGTAATTTTCACGGTCAGCCGCTGGCCCTGGCCCTGGACTTTCTGAGCATAGCCATAGCCGAATTGGGCAGTATATCGGAGAGAAGGACCAATCAGCTGGTTCTCGGCAAACGGGAACTGCCGGCTTTCCTTGTAGCCAGGCCCGGTCTGAACAGCGGATTCATGATCCCGCAATACACAGCCGCATCTATCGTCAGCCAGAACAAGCAGCTTTGTACTCCGGCCTGTATAGATTCTATTGATTCTTCGCAGGCCCAGGAAGACCACGTGAGCATGGGATCCAATGCGGCCCTGAAATGCTACCGTGTGATGAACAACGTACAAAGGGTGCTTGCCATTGAGTTGTTCAATGCCGCGCAGGCCCTTGAATTCAGAAGACCGGCCAGAACTTCTCCGTTACTGGAAAAAGTGGTTTCACGGTTTCGTGAACATGTTCCTTTCATCCAGGACGATACCCTTATGTATCCTTACCTGCAGCAGGCAGAAAAATTCTTATCCAATGAGTTATATTCTGATTGAAAATATCCGGCAGCTGGTTCAGGTGCACGAAGCTTCTCCTTCCGGGAGTGTGACGTGCAGGGGCGGGGAGCGGATGGCCCTGCTGCCCTGTATGAAGGACGCCTGGTTGTTCATAGAAGATGACCGGATTGCCGGCTTCGGTCCCATGTCGTTGTCGCCCTACACAGACCAGGTTCCTGTGGGTACCCAAATAATTGATGCCTCGGGCTGCGTGGTTTTTCCCTCATTCTGCGATTGTCATACCCATCTTGTCTATGCGGGAAGCAGGGAACGGGAATTCATGGATAAAATCAGGGGCCTTTCTTACGAAGAGATCGCTGCCAGGGGCGGCGGTATTCTCAATTCGGCCCAATTGCTGCAATCCGTTTCTGAAAACAAGCTGTTTGAAGAGACGCTGCCCAGGGTTCGGGAACTTATTGGATTCGGTACCGGAGCGGTGGAGATAAAAAGCGGGTACGGACTTACATTGCGGGATGAATTAAAAATGTTGAGGGTTATTCGCCGGATAGCTGAGGAAACTCCATTGCGGGTAAAGTCTACTTTCCTGGGAGCCCATGCGGTACCGGCTGAATATAAGGACCGTAAAGAGGCTTATGTAGAGCTGATAATCCGCGAGATGATACCAGCAGTTGCCTCGGAAAAACTGGCAGATTACATTGATGTGTTCTGTGAAAGGGGCTTTTTTTCCGTAGAGGATACCCGGCGTATTTTTGATGCCGGTCTCAGGTACGGGTTACGTCCCAGGGTGCATGCCAATCAGATGGCTTTTTCAGGCGGAGTACAGACCGGTATCGAATATGGGGCTGTCTCGGTGGATCATCTGGAACATACAGGCCCTGCAGAGTGGAATGCACTGGCCCAATCGGACACAATGCCGGTCCTGCTGCCCGGAGCCACCTTTTTTCTGGAGATGGAATATGCACCGGCAAGGGAAATGATTGCCTGCGGACTTCCGGTTGTTCTGGCCTCGAACTATAATCCCGGCTCATGTCCTGCAGGTAATATGCAGTTTATGATGACACTTGCCTGTCTGAAAATGAAGATGACACCGGAAGAGGCTGTCAATGCAGCTACGCTCAACGGAGCCTGTGCCATGGATTTAAGCCATGATTATGGTTCCGTTACAGTGGGAAAAGTAGCCAATCTTTTCATAACTAAGCCAATGCCTTCGTATGAATATTTTGCCTACGCCTTTACAAGCCCGCTGGTACAAACAGTAATTCTTAACGGTAAAATCCAAAAACTATGATTTTCTTACATGCACAACAATTTGCCACGCTGCTGGGATTATTGACCATTGTTCCGGCCGGTCACGGTGCCGTTTATTTCAATATAAACGATCTGGTAATCTATGTAGACCCTTTTTCCGGTTCGACGGATTATTCCGGTTACCCGAAAGCCGATATCATTTTTTTCACGCATGATCATTACGATCATTACGATCAAAAGGCTCTGAAACATATTGTAAATGATAGCACTGTGTTTGCAGGTCCCCAATGTATGAAAGAACATCTTAAGCTTATCCATACATTTGGACAGACAGACAATTTTCAGTGGCGGGGTATTTCGGTACAGGCAGTTCCTGCCTACAACATCATCAACAAGCGTCCGGACGGAACACCTTTCCACCCTAAGGGCTATGCGGTGGGATATATATTTACATTCGGGGATCTGAGGGTTTATCTTTCGGGCGATACCGAGCTGATACCAGAAATGAATGATCTGGGCCCGATTGATGTTGCCGTATTGTCTAAAAATACTCCATATACCCTGAGCGACGAGCAGTTTATCCAGGCTGTGGCCATTATTGGCGCTCCGGTTGTCTATCCGGTGCATTACGGCGAACTGGACCGCGAAGCACTCGGGAAGGCTGTGGGCCCACGTGTGAAACTTATTTATGAATGATCCAATGAATACCAGACTTATTGAATGTGTTCCCAACTTTTCCGAAGGGAGAGACAAACAGGTAATTGACGCCATTACCTCGGCCGTATGTTCCGTAGAAGGAGTGAAGCTGTTGAATGTAGATCCGGGCGCAGCCACCAACAGGACGGTGGTAACTTTTGTGGGGTGTCCCGAGGCGGTTGTCGAAGCCGCGTTCCGTGCCATCCGGACGGCTGCCTCGGTGATTGATATGCGAAAACACCAGGGAGCGCATCCCCGGATTGGCGCTACCGATGTCTGCCCTTTGATCCCTGTTTCGGGTATCACAATGGAAGAAACCGTGGAATATGCGCGCAGCCTGGCACGCCGCGTGGGTGAGGAATTGGGGATCCCCGTTTATTGTTACGAAAAAGCCGCCATGAGCGAAATCCGCAGTAACCTGGCTGTATGCCGTGCCGGAGAATACGAAGGTCTGGCCAAAAAGCTGCAGAGTCCTTTATGGAAACCCGATTTTGGTCCGGGTGATTTTACAGAAAATGTAGCCAAAACCGGTCTTACCGTAATTGGTGCCCGTGATTTTCTGGTGGCAGCTAACTTCAATCTGAATACAACCTCGGTACGCCGGGCCAATTCAATTGCATTTGACGTGCGTGAAAAGGGCCGTAAGGTGATCGTAGACGGAAAGGAAACCGTTCAGCCCGGCAGCCTGAAAAGCTGTAAGGCCATAGGCTGGTTCATTGAAGAATACGGAATCGCGCAGGTTTCAATGAATTTGACCGATATAGGCGTCACCCCTCTTCATGTGGCTTTTGACGAGGTGTGTGCCAGAGCCTCTGCACGTGGCATGCGTGTAACAGGGACGGAGCTTGTGGGCCTTATTCCCAGGCGCACCCTGCTTGAGGCCGGTCGCTATTTCCTTCACAAACAACAAAGATCTTCCGGTTTGCCGGAAGAAGAACTCATTGCAACAGCCGTAAGGAGTATGGGGCTGAACGACCTGAGACCCTTCAATCCGCGCGAAAAAGTGCTGGAATACCTGCTGGAAGACGGGATCTCCGGTAAGCAGAAACTCGTGTCCCTTTCCTGTCGGTCGTTTGCATTGGAAACAGCCAGCGAATCGCCGGCTCCCGGCGGAGGCTCTGTCTCGGCTTATATGGGAACTCTGGCGGCCTCTCTGGGTACGATGGTGGCCAACCTCTCTTCGCACAAAAAAGGTTGGGATGAGCGTTGGGCATTTTTCTCGGACTGGGCCGAGAAAGGACAGGCGCTTGTATCGGAACTGCTCTTTCTGGTAGATGAAGATACCGCATCGTTCAACAGAATTATGGATGCATTTTCGTTACCAAAAAGCAACGAAGAGGAAAAGGCCGCGCGATCGGCTGCCATTCAGGAGGCAACTTTATATGCCACGCGCATACCTCTGCGAACCATGTCGGCCGCCTGTAAATGCTTTGATATTGTGGATGCAATGGTCCGGGAAGGTAATCCCAATTCCGTGACCGATGCCGGAGTGGGTGCGCTGGCGGCCCTTGCGGCGGTAAAAGGAGCTTATCTGAATGTGCGCATTAATGCGGCGGGCCTGAAAGATAAGACAGTAGCGGCATCTTTGACCGAAAGCGCGGAAGAACTGCTGAAAGAGGCCGTAGATAAAGAAATGAATATCTGGAAACAAATTAATGAGAAAATTGCATGAGACGTTATCTTTTACTATTTGTGTTCCTTCTTACAGGACAGCTGGTTGTTGCGCAGGACAAGCAACTTCCCGCCCCCCGGACAGAAGGAGGTATGCCCCTTATGGAGGCTTTGAAAAACAGAAAATCGGTACGTGAGATGTCCGCGAAAATGCTTTCGGACCAGCAATTAGCCGATCTGTTATGGGCTGCAAACGGTGTGAACCGCCCCGACGGTCGCCGTACAGCGCCCTCGGCCATGAATTGCCGGGAAATAGAGATCTATGTTTATACTGCCGGGGCCGTTTGGTTGTACCAGCCCGAGCAAAACAGCCTCAGGCATGTACTGAACGGTGATTTCAGAGCAGAGGCCGTGATGCAGGATTTTGCGAAAGAAGCCCCTGTGCTGCTTGTTTTTGTGTCCAATTACGAAAAAATGGCCAGGATGAACGAACAGCAGAGAAGTTTCTTTGAGGCAACCGATGTTGGCTATGTGAGTCAGAACGTTTACCTCTATTGCACCCAGGAAGGATTGAATACGGTTGTGATGGCCTATATCAGGCAAGAGGACATAAAAAAACGCCTGGGCTTCAATGGCAGAGCATTGCTGGCACAGGCGGTAGGTTACGCCAAATAGGCTATACGCCGCTGAAAGAACTGAATCCTCCGTCAACAGGCAAAATGGCTCCCGTAATAAAACCGGCGGCGTCTGAGCAAAGGAACTGAACGGCTCCGTTCAGTTCCGTAATGTCTCCAAAACGTTTCATCGGTGTTTTGGCCAGAACCTTTTGGCTTCTTTCAGTGAGGCTGCCGTCGGGATTGATGAGAATGGCCCGGTTCTGGTCTCCGATAAAGAAGCCGGGGGCGATTGCATTAACGCGGATCCCTTCTCCGAATTTCAGGGCCATTTCCATGGCCATCCATTGTGTAAAGCTTATGATACCCGTTTTGGCCACCGAGTAACCGGGAACACGGGTTATGGCGGCATAAGCTGCCATGGAAGATATGTTTATGATAGATCCTTTACCTTGTTTTGCCATAACTTTCGCAAAAACAAGCGAAGGATAGACAGTTCCGTTGAGGTTCAGGTTAGTCACTTTTTCCCAGTCTTCTATTTTCATGTCAAAAACAGTCTGATCCGGTGCGAGTGTGGCTCCTGGAAGATTGCCGCCGGCTACATTAATGAGAATATCTATGCGTCCCCATGTTTCCACAATTTGTTGCGACACCTTTTCCAGGCTTTCAACGTCCAGAACATTTCCAATGAAGCCTGTCGCATCGCCGCCCAGGTTCCTCAGTTCTTCCACGATCAGATCCAGTTGCTCCTGCCGGATATCCATGGCTGCCACCCGGGCCCCTTCTTTTATGAAATGCCTTGCCATACTGCCACCCAAAACGCCGCCTGCGCCTGTTATTACGGCGACTTTACCTTTGATGCTGAAATTTGTTTCCATAGTATATTCTTTTTTGTCTATATACAAAAATGCTGGATGGCTGCCATGGCTCCCGATAGCTCAGCCAATGCTTTCATTCGTCCGTAAAATGAATACCCCGGATTATATACATTGTGTTCAATGTCCGAGAGTATGAGCGCTCCGTGGTCGGGGCGCATGGGAATCAGGAAGTCTTTCATGCCGGCTTTTTTTCTGCGTTCCTGTTCCAGTTCAAAAATGCGGATTACTTCAAGCAACCCGGCTCTCCCGGCCAGGTGACCGGCCTCGGTAAAATTCCTGTCCGGATCTGCCTGTGTGCTGCGCAGGTGTACAAAGTGAGTTCGTTCTGCAAAATGCCGGGCCAGGTCGGGAACGTCATTTTGAAGCCCGGAGCTCAGCGATCCCGCACAGAAGGTTAATCCATTTTCGTGAATGTCAACAGCCTTCAGCAGCCAGTCTATGTCTTCCCTGTTGGTAACAATACGGGGTAAGCCCAGAACGGGGAAAGGAGGATCGTCGGGGTGAATGCACAGATTAACTCCGTATTCATGGGCCACCGGAGCAACGGCATTCATAAAATAACGAAAATTCTCCCTGAGCCTGTCCTTGTCAATATCCCGATACCGGGCCAACAGGTTTTTAAAAAGAGCAACCGGGTGTTTGTCTTTTTCGGTGATATTACCGTTTACAAAACCCTGTGTTTTAACAATGATATTGAAAATCAGCTCTTCTTTTTCTTCCTGGGTGATGGTACTCCGGATCTGCTCTACCTGTTCCATGATATTGGAGGAATAATCATTCCGGGCTCCTTCACGCTCCAGGATACAGCAGTCAAAGTAAGCGAATCTTGCATAATTAAAGAAAAGAGAGCGTGAACCGTCGCTGTTTTCCTTATACAGATCGGTTCTGATCCAGTCTATTACCGGCATGAAATTGTAGCAAACGGTATGCACTCCGGCTTTGCCCAGATTGGCCAGTGATGTTCTGTAGTTATCAATCAGCCGGTCCTTTCCGGGGCCTCCTGTTTTAATATCTTCCGTGACAGGCAGGCTTTCCACAACAGACCAACGTAACCCGTGTCTTTCAATGTTTTTTTTCAAGTCCTCTATCATTCCCTGTGTCCATATTTCCCCGTTGGGAACTGTGTGCAGGGCTGTGACAATTCCTTCCACTCCAATTTGTTTCAGCCAACTCAATTGAATGGGGTCTCCGGGACCGAACCATCTCCATGTTTTTTCCATACTATTATATTAGTTCTTTAAGAAGATAATTTGCCTGCTTTACGAACAAAGATACTGATAATACTTGCTATATTCGCCATTATAAAAAATCTGAAATGTTTCATCAAAAACCTATCGTATTATTATTGTGTGTGTGTGTCGGTTTCCCGAGTTGTAAGCAACCGGCATATTTAAACGAAAATTTGTCTTTTGAAGAACGGGCTGCCGATCTTGTCTCCCGCATGACACTGGAAGAGAAGGTGTCCCAGATGTCGCACGAATCAAAGGCAATAGACAGATTAGGTGTACCGGAATACAATTGGTGGAATGAATGCCTGCACGGAGTCGCCCGTGCAGGGCACGCCACCGTTTTTCCCCAGGCCATTGGAATGGCTGCTATGTGGAATGAAGACATGATGTATAGAATAGCAACGGCCGTAAGCGATGAAGCCCGCGCAAAACATCATAACTTTCTGCGACAGGGGAAACGTGGCATATATCAGGGACTGACCTACTGGACTCCCAACATCAACATTTTTCGTGATCCCAGATGGGGCCGCGGCATGGAG
>Ga0116172_10000339_pt1 | contig 49649 bp, 43 predicted proteins | sample AD_UKC083_MetaG_FD_89799 | JGI IMG/M metagenome (GOLD analysis project Ga0116172, IMG submission 89799) | Active sludge microbial communities of municipal wastewater-treating anaerobic digesters from USA - AD_UKC083_MetaG | ecosystem: Engineered > Bioreactor > Anaerobic > Digestate | place: USA... | reverse complement strand
TTTTTTACCGGAGTTATTGAAGGATCGGTTGGTTCAGACAGAATCATAAGGATGCTCAATGTTGTAAATGATGAACTTGTTGTTGATGAAAAAGGGATCTACTCTCTTGAGAAATTCCTTATTGCCAGGCGCCTTATGTACTGGCAGGTATATATGCACAAAACAGTTATAGCATCAGAGACACTTCTTGTAAATGTTCTCAGGCGAGCTAAAGAGCTTGCATTGAATGGGGTTGATCTTTATGCCACACCTGCGCTCCGGTTTTTCCTGTATAATAAAATAGGACCTGAAGATCTGTTGCAGGAAGGTAATTTTACTCCGGGTTTGATAGCTGATAATTTTACAAAGCTTGATGACACTGATATTTTTGTTGCTGCAAAATACTGGGCTGATAATTCCGATAAAATTTTGGCAGATCTCTCTGCAAGATTGATTAAAAGAAACCTTTTTGCAGTTGAATTGCAAGACAAGCCGTTTTCAGATGACAGGGTACAGGAACTCAGAAGGGCATCAGAAAATCTGCTGGGAATTAATCCGGAGCAGACAGATTATTATGTTTTTTCAGACAGTGTCTCTAATCCAGCTTACACCATTGATGCACCGGAAATCAAGATACTTCTCAAATCGGGAAAGACGGCCGATATTTCTGAAGTTTCTGATATGTGTGATAATTGGTTTATCACAGAAAAAAACACTAAATATTTTCTAAGTTATCCAAAAGAATGTCGATAAATAAAATAACAAATCATGGAATTTTCTGCTGCACAAATTGCCGGATTTCTTAAAGGAGAAATCGAAGGGGATCCTGAAACAGTGGTCCATACTATTGCAAAAATTGAAGAAGGCCATAAAGGTGCGCTGTCATTTCTTGCGAATCCCAAATATGAACATTTCATTTATTCAACTAAATCATCAATAGTTTTGGTTAATAAAAGTTTTGTCCCAAGCTCAAAGGTGGAAGCTACGCTTATCAGGGTTGATAATGCCTATGAAGCATTTGCTTCACTGATGCGTCTTGTCGATCAGTCGCGACCCAGAAAAAAGGGAATTCATCCGACAGCCGTAATTGAACCGACTGCCTCGATAGGGAAAGATGTATATATCGGGCCATATTCATATATCGGTGATAATTGCGTGGTAGGAGACAATTGCTCAATCTATCCCCAGGTTTTTATAGGCGACAATACAAGGATCGGCCCTGCCTGCACTCTTAATCCGGGAGTAAAAATTTATCATGATTGCGTTATTGGAGAAGGATGTATTATACATGCCGGTTCTGTTATAGGCAGTGATGGATTCGGCTTTGCGCCTCAATCGGAAAATGAATTCATGAAAATTCCGCAGTTGGGCAATGTTATCCTTGAAGACCACGTTGAAATAGGTGCAAACACGACTATAGACAGGGCAACAATGGGTTCGACTATTATCCGCAGGGGAGTGAAACTTGACAACCTGGTACAGATCGGGCATAATGTGGAGGTCGGGGAGAATACTGTGATGGCAGCTCAGACGGGAATTGCCGGATCCAGCAAGGTTGGAAAGAACTGTATGTTTGCCGGCCAGGTAGGAATAGCTGGCCACCTTAAGATTGCTGACGGTACAAAGCTTGGTGCACAGTCAGGTGTATCAGGCAATATAAAACATGAAAATATGGTATTTACAGGTTACCCTGCCATTGATCACAGGAATTTTCTTAAATCATCTGTGATCTTTAAGAGCCTGCCAGAACTCAGGATGAAATTGGATGCTCTTGAGAAAGCACTGAGATCGCTTAAATCCGAATAATGATTCGGTCATAAAAATCTCGGGGATATTTCAGTTGGTGTATATTTTTTATTTTTTTTGTAACGAAATAATTAAAACCTAATTCCAATGGTTGAAAAACAAAGAACCCTTGCAAAAGATGTTACTCTTAGTGGAAAGGGATTGCACAGCGGAGTCGATGTTACAATAACTTTTAAGCCTGCACCGGCAAATCACGGGTATAAATTCTGCAGGACTGATCTTCCGGGCAAACCCATTATAGAGGGATTGGCCGAGTATGTTTCGGATACCTCGAGGGGAACGACCCTTACTCAGGGCAATGCTTCAGTTGCCACAATAGAACATGTGCTCGCAGCACTGCATGGTATGCAGGTTGATAATGCGCTTATTGAGCTCAATGGCCCGGAAGCTCCGATAATGGGTGGTGGGGCCTGGGCTTTTACTAAAGCAATTAAGGAAGCCGGGTTTATTGAACATAAGGAAAAAAGGAACTATTTTGTTGTAAAAGAGAAATTAGCCTTCTCTGATGAAGAACACGGAGTGGATCTGATCGTTTATCCCGATGATCATCTCAGTATTAATGTTCTTATTGATTATAATTCAAGAATACTTGGTAACCAGTATGCCATTCTGGATTCTGTGAATGACTTTGAAGAGGAAATTGCGAGGAGCAGGACATTTGTTTTTTTCCATGAGCTGGAGCCGCTTTACAATATGGGACTTATCAGAGGAGGACATCTTGATAATGCAATTGTTATTCTTGAGAAGGAAGTTGAACAATCAGAAATAGACAGGATAGCAAGATTATTCAACCGGCCCGGAATAAACTCTCACAAAGCAGGTATCCTTAATAATACGGAACTCAGGTATCCTAATGAACCGGCACGCCATAAGCTTCTTGACATTATGGGCGACCTTGCACTTGTCGGTCACCCAATAAAAGGAAAGGTTGTTGCTACACGTCCGGGTCACTATGCCAACACACGCCTGGCAAAGATCATGAGACAGGAAATGAAAAAGGCATTGTCGAAAAGGAATATCCCTGTTTACGATCCTTCAAAAACACCGGTTTACACAATAGAAGATATTAAGAAAAAACTGCCTCACAGGCAGCCTTTTCTGCTTGTTGATAAGATAATCCATCTTGATGAAAACACTGTTGTGGGGATAAAAAATGTTACTTACAATGAATCTTTTTTTCAGGGGCATTTCCCTGATGAGCCGGTAATGCCCGGAGTACTTCTTGTCGAGGCTCTTGCTCAAACCGGAGGATTGCTGGTATTAGGCAATGTAGACGAGCCTCAAAGCTATTCCACGTATTTTCTGAAGATAGATAAGCTTAAGTTCAAGCAAAAAGTTGTTCCGGGTGACACAGTGATCCTTAAAATGGAAATGATAGAACCCTTGCGCCGTGGCATTGTTTCAATGTATGGCCAGGCATTTGTTGATAACAAGCTTGTCGTGGAAGGAGAAATGGTAGCACAGGTAATTAAAAATAAATAAAAAGCGATGATCTCAAATTTAGCTTATGTTCATCCCGATGCAAGGCTGGAGAATAATGTAACAGTGGAGCCATTCGCCTATATAGGTGATAATGTTGTTATAGGAGAGGGTACCTGGGTAGGCCCTAATGCAGCAATAATGAGTGGTGCAAGGATAGGAAAAAACTGCAAAATATTTCCGTCGGCTGTAATATCTGCAATACCTCAGGATCTTAAATTCAAAGGAGAAGATACAACTGCCGAGATCGGAGATGGAACAATTATCAGGGAAGGAGCTACAATTAACCGTGGTACAGCTGCAACAGGGAAGACAGTTGTAGGAAATGATTGTCTTCTTATGGCATATTCACATGTCGGTCACGATTGCAGGGTCGGCAATAACTGTATTATGGGCAATAACTCCGGGCTTGCAGGTGAGGTTAAGGTTGATGACTGGGCTATTCTGAGTGCAGGGACGCTTGTTCATCAGTTTACAAGGATCGGAGGGCATGTAATGATAGGAGGCGGAGCTAAAGTGAGAATTGATGTACCCCCTTACATTAAAGCTGACAGGGATCCATTATGCTATCTTGGATTGAATACTGTTGGACTTACAAGAAGAGGTTTTGAAAAAGAAAAGATCGATGAGATACATAATATTTACCGGGTCATTTACCAGCGCAATATGAATTTCTCACAAGCCCTTGATTTCATCGGGAAAAATTTCAGGCAAAGTCCTGAAAGGGATTATATTGTTGAATTCATAAAAAATTCTGGCAGGGGAGTCATCAGAGGCCCAAGGTAAAACAGTTATTTAACATTAACTATATCCCTGCCGAAGGGACTTATTGCCAGGGACGTAAACTTGAAGTGCTGTAATCCAAAGGGTATGCCTATTATTGTCAGGCAAAGGACCAACCCGAAGATAGCATGTGTAATGGCTATCCATATACCTCCGAAAATCAGCCATATTAAATTTATCAATATGTAAAGACATCCGGATGATCTTGAATGAACTCTTGATTCACGGCCAAAAGGCCAAATTACCAGAGACGCCATTTTTAATGTCTGAAGGCCAAAAGGGATGCCGACAATTGAAATAAACAATACCAGGCTTCCAATGAAATATTCGATTGCTATAACAATACCCCCACCAAGAATAAGCCATAAAATATTTCCAAGTACTTTCATCGTATTTTATTCCAGGATTACGGTTCTTTCTTTAGGATACTTAACGGAATACGTAAGTATTATTCTTCGGGTTTCCTGGGGTTTGATATCGAGTTCCCATTTAATGAGACCGTTACCTGAGTTTAATTTCCCTCCGGTGAGTTCAGTTGCTTCAACAGTTATGCCGCTATTTGAGGAAATGGGTATCTGATCGTATAATGTGATCTTTATCGTTCCGGGTTTGTTGTTCCTTATTGTAGTAAGGAATGAATAAACCTCTGTTTTGTTTGAACCAAGTACCCGTTTGCTTGTAAAATCTTTTTGTTTTTCCCTTTTAACAAGAATGCTGTTGTCTGTTCCAAGTGAGATAAGAAGGGAATCGCTGAGCTGATTTACATTCAGATAGGATTGTCCTACGTAACTGTTCTCAAAATACAGAGTAGCTTCACCGCTCTGAAGGCTTTGCTCCGCCCAGTTTGTAATTTCTCCTGTCAGATAGGCAAGCGGCGACAATTTTGGAATAGTAATGTATTTATAGTCTGCAGGAGAAGCTGTACGCTGTATTTCAATAGTCTGGATCTTGCCATCGGAAGCAATTGAGTAAGGAATTTCCACGTCGAAAGTTACAGTAGTTTCCCCGATCTGTTTCCCTACCGTCAGGGGTACAGCTTCAAGTTTTTTTATTGCTGCATTTTCCTTAGCGTCCATTTCCATAATGACAGTGGCATCACTTTTTCTTACGGAGCCAGCTCCCCTTACAACGATTTCCTGTAGAGGTGGAGTATAATAATCTATAAACCAGGGGTTCAGTTGCGGAACATCTCCTGCGATCCAGGGGGATGCATTGGAAAAACTTAATTTAACATCTTTCCATTCGGTCCCCGTACTTTGAAAAACATTAGCCTTGTACAGGATATTGACAGGTAAGCTTATGTCATCAACCCTGATATCATATGAGGGATACCATCCGGCATTGCTTACAACATAGCTGAAGGAGAATCTTCCTGCCACTGGTTTGGCAGAGCTTACTGATACAGATATCTCTCCAGAAGGCAGTTGCTGCTTTCCGGTTCTGTCTGAGATCTGTTTCTGAAGCGCTGCTATTTGTTTCTCATAATCTTTCATAAGCCTGTTTTTTTTCAGAACAGTCATAGTTACCTGATCCATATTAGTCGTATAGAGATCCATTACACTTTTCAGCTGATCCGTGCTGAACGATGTTTCCTTTGTAACGAGAATTCCCCTGTTTGCCACAAGGAATGCTTCTTTTTCCTTCAGGACAGTTATAGCAGCTTTTTCATCTTCAATTTTAAGCTGCAATGCTTCAATCTGATTCCGGATTGATTTTATTTCCGGCAGTTCTTCCAGATTCTCAAGATAATTATTCTGATGGTTAACTGCTATGATAGTAAACTCTCCATAACCTTTCACCTGGATGCTTTGTGCATCAATATACGGCGAAAGGCCACCCAGTTTGAATATTGTAGTTCCTACGGGGATATCGGCAGAAGTTTCGTGGAATATCTGTGCACGATCAGGGAAGACAGTTACCCTGCCAATAGGGGCTTTGATAGTTTTATCAGCTCCTGAGCACAACATCATGCCTGCTGTTATATGCAAAATTATTGAAATGAATAACCTGTTCATAAAAGAGCGTATTAAAATTTGACATAAAGGTAAAATTTTTATTCGAGGCATTGTCATCGTAATATGACGTAATTGTAATGAACATGGCAGGTGTAAATGATTTAATCAGTATCGGCAACTTGTCAACATATTAGGATTTTATCATTTTACTTTTAAAAATATTATTGCATATTTGCAGAGGTTTTATAAAACCTGTTTCTTTCAGGATTTTAGTCGGATCAGGGTAAAATGATTTTGATATTTCAGAGAATCCGGAGGATACATAAAGTTATAATTTATAAAATATAAGATAATGCAAAATAAGCTTCAGGAACTTACAGATAAGATTTACCAGGAAGGAATTACAAAGGGAAGGGAGGAATCGGAAAAGATTATTGCCGAAGCCAGAGCCGAGGCTGAAAGGATAATTAAAAAAGCTGAAGATGAAGCTAAAGAAATACTTTCCAAAACAGAGAAGGAAGCCGAGGAATTGAAGGAGAATACTCAATCGGAACTAAGAATAGCTTTCAGGAATGCTCTGAATTCATTAAGGCAGGATGTCGAAAGTATGATCACTGCGAAAATTATTGATGAGCCTGTTTCTGAAATGATGTCCGATAATTCATTTGTTGCCCGGCTGATAGAAATAGCCACAGATAAAATGTTTTTGAATGATGATATAGGCGGAGGTAGCATTATGGTGCCTTCGGAGATGGCTGGTGAAATAGAAAAAATTCTTAGTAACAAGGCTGCAAAAGCATTGTCATCAGGTGTTGTTGTGTGTCCTGTAAAGTCAATGGAAAAGGGTTTTGAGATCATTCCACAGGAGGGGTCTTATAAAATAAGGGTAACTGAGTCCGATTTTAAAAATTATATAAAGGAATTTCTCAGATCAAAACTTGTAAGTTTATTGTTTGAACAGGAGAATTAATGCTTCAGAGACAATATTTCTATTTTGTTGCCGGATTAGCAGATCTTCTGTTTGACAGTGGTAAAAGCTTTGCCGGGATGCTTGAATTCAGGGAAGAATTGAAGAAGAATCTTCATCCCCGGGATTTTCATCTTGTATCTCTTTTATTTCTTCCATACGACAACAGGAACCTTATTAATTTTCTGGAGGGTAACGGTGATGCCTGGGATCAGCTTGGAAATTTTTCGAAAGAGGATTTTGAGGAGCAGTTGAGGATCATAAGGGCCATTCTGAAGGAAGAAGACATTCTTCCTGATTATATTGTAAGAATAATGCGTGAATGGACCGGCCTGGAAGAGGGAATGAAAGTCGCGAATATCAAAAAGAGGCTTTCAGAAGGTTACATAAATACTGTTGAGGGATCGGGGAACAAATTCCTTAAAAGATGGATCAGATTTGAAAAAGATCTCAACAATATTTTCATTTTCCTGAATGCAAAATCCCTGGAAATAGATCCTTCTGATCACATGGCAGGGGATGACCCTTTTACCCGTGAACTGCTTGATCTGTTCAGGTCGGGGAAAGATTTTTCTGTTTCTTTTGTGGAGGATTATGTTTCGGACATTTTTAAGATTGCAACAGAGAGTGAATTTCTTGAAAGGGAAAGGAAAATAGATCTTCTTAAGTGGAATTTTATTGATACAATAACATTTTTTGAGTATTTCAATATTGATCTGATCTTAGCTTACCTTGTAAAATACTCGATTGTTTTAAGATGGGATCGCCTGAATCCTGAAACAGGCAGGGAAATGCTCCAAAAATTCATTACTGAGACGGAGGCCTCAATATCAAGTGGAGCCTCACGTTAAGAGTTTTGATAAGAGACTGATATGAAATTTTTGAAATGAAAATAATCATTATATGCCGACAAAAGGAAAAGTAAAAGGGATAATATCAAACCTTGTCATTGTTGAAGTTGATGGTCCGGTAGCACAGAATGAGATCTGCATGATTTCAATGGATGGTATTGAACTTATGGCTGAGGTTATAAAAGTTACTAATAACCAGGCTTTTGTTCAGGTTTTTGAAAGTACGCGCGGTCTTAAGGTGGGAGTGGAAGCGGTGTTTACCGGTAGCATGCTTGAAGCAACTCTTGGCCCTGGGATATTATCAAAGAATTATGATGGTCTGCAGAACGATCTTGATAAGTTTGAAGGTGTTTTTCTCAAAAAGGGAGAGCACAGTTATCCGCTTGATAAAGATTCCGTATGGAAATTCAAGCCTCTTACTGTTACCGGAACTGAGGTTGTAGCCGGCTCATGGCTTGGAGAGGTGACTGAAAACTGGATACCTCATAAAATAATGGTACCGTTTAAAACAGAAGGTGTTATGAGTGTAAAATGGATAGCTCCTTCGGATGATTATAAGATCACGGATACAATAGCTGTCCTTGAAGACAAAAAAGGCAATGAGCATCAGATTACTATGGTCCAGAAATGGCCGGTAAAGATTCCTGTAAGGGCATATAAAAACAAGACAAGGCCTTTCAGGATAATGGAAACCGGAATAAGGGTAATTGACACACTTAATCCTATGGCTGAAGGCGGTACCGGATTTATCCCCGGACCATTCGGATGCGGTAAAACTGTTCTTCAACATGCGCTGTCAAGGCAGGCAGAAGCTGATATGGTTGTAATAGCAGCCTGCGGTGAAAGGGCAAACGAGGTTGTTGAGATATTCACTGAATTTCCTGAGCTTATTGATGCCAGAACAGGTAGAAAACTGATTGAACGGACAACGATAATTGCAAATACTTCGAATATGCCTGTTGCTGCCAGGGAGGCATCTGTCTACACTGCAATGACAATCGCCGAATATTACCGTTCGATGGGTCTTAAGATCCTTTTGCTTGCAGACTCCACTTCAAGATGGGCCCAGGCTCTGCGTGAAATGTCAAACAGAATGGAAGAACTTCCCGGTCCGGATGCATTTCCAATGGATTTGCCCGCTATAATATCCAACTATTACGCAAGGGCCGGCTTCGTTGAACTAAATAATGGGAAGACAGGTTCAATAACATTCATTGGAACTGTTTCCCCGGCTGGCGGTAACCTTAAGGAACCTGTAACGGAATCAACAAAAAAAGCTGCAAGATGCTTTTATGCTCTTTCCCAGCAGCGATCAGATTCAAAACGCTATCCGGCTATCGATCCGATTGACAGCTACTCTAAATACCTTGAGTATGACGAAGTCAAAGATTACATTTCGACGAATATATCGGACGACTGGATTGAAAATGTTGAGAAAGTGAAAGACGTCCTGCTTAAGGGCCGTGAAGCACAGGAACAGATTAATATTCTTGGTGATGACGGAGTCCCTGTTGACTACCATGTAAGATTCTGGAAATCTGAGGTAGTTGATTTCATAATTCTTCAGCAGGATGCGTTTGATAAGGTTGACAGACTTACGCCAATTGAACGGCAGAAATTCATGCTTAATATAATACTTGAGATCATAGATGCAGATATGAGGTTTGAAGGTTTTGAAGAAGTGGGAACGTGGTTCAAAAAGCTTATAAATGCGCTTAAGCAGATGAATTACTCATCATTTGGTTCAAGTGAATTTAATAATTATCAGAAGGAAGTAGATCAGATGTTAACAGAAGTAGCAAAATCATGATAGCAAAGACAGCATTTCAGAAGATATATACAAAGCTTACAAGAATAACAAAAGCCACCTGCTCTGTGCGGGCATCGGGTGTCGGGAACGAGGAGCTTGCTGTTGTTCATGGTCGCCTGGCCCAGGTTGTCAAGATAATAGGCGATGAAGTTACTCTTCAGATTTTCTCAGGGACGGAAGGATTGCCTACTGATGCCGAACTGATATTCCTTGGGAAACCGCCTGTACTTAAGGTTGGTGATGATCTGGCAGGAAGATTTCTTAACGCTTATGGTGAACCTATTGACGGGGGGCCGGCATTGCTTGGAAAAGAACTTGAGATCGGCGGTCCTTCGGTTAATCCGGTAAGAAGGAAACAACCGTCACAGCTCATAGCAACAGGTATTGCCGGTATAGATTTAAATAATACCCTGGTGACAGGTCAGAAGATACCATTCTTTGCTGATCCAGACCAGCCTTTCAACCAGGTGATGGCTACTGTTGCTCTCAGGGCCCAGGCAGACAAGATCATCCTTGGTGGCATGGGACTTTCAAATGATGATTATCTCTACTATAGGAATGTATTTGAAAATGCCGGAGCTCTGGAAAGGATCATAGCATTTATAAATACTACAGAAAATCCTCCTGTGGAAAGGCTGCTTGTACCGGATATGGTACTTGCGGCTGCTGAATATTTTGCAGTTGAAAAAAAGGAAAAAGTGCTTGTCCTGCTAACAGATATGACATTGTTTGCAGATGCATTGGCTATAGTCTCCAACAGGATGGACCAGATACCATCAAAGGACAATATGCCGGGATCCCTTTATAGTGATCTTGCCAGGATATATGAAAAAGCAGTACAGTTCCCTGGCGGCGGTTCAATAACAATTATAGCCGTCACAACACTCTCCGGAGGTGATATAACACATGCAATTCCTGATAATACAGGTTATATAACGGAGGGACAGCTATTTCTTAGACGTGATGCTGAGATCGGGAAAGTAATTATTGATCCCTTCAGGTCTCTTTCAAGACTGAAACAGCTTGTGATTGGCAAGCAGACAAGGGAAGACCATTCGCAGGTTATGAACAGTGCAATAAGACTGTATGCTGATGCGGCAAATGCAAGGACCAAACATGAAAACGGTTTTGACCTGACAGAATACGATACAAGGACCTTGAATTTTGCCAGGGAATACTCAGAGGAGCTTCTGGCAATAGACATCAATATTGATATAGATTCAATGCTTGATACCGGCTGGAAATTGTTTGCAAAATATTTTAACCCGGCAGAAATAGGTATAAGACAGGAATTTGTGGATAAATATTGGCCGGGTGATAATTAGATGATTTACTTATAATGGCAGTCGTCAGATTTCAATATAATAAAATATCACTTCAGGCTCTTGAAAAACAGCTTAAAATCAGGATGCAGGCTCTGCCTATCCTGAAGAACAAGGAATCAGCCCTGAGAATAGAGGTGAAAAACGCCAAAAATATTGCTGACCAATATATGAGTGAACTTAAAGCAATTCAGCAGCGTTACGATGAAGGAGTGAGGCTATGGGCTGAGTTTGATTCTTCTCTCCTGAAGATCAGGGATGTTGATATTAAAATTATAAAAATTGCCGGGATAAAAATCGAGGAGTTTGAAAGCATATCGTTTACCATAGCGGATTTTAGTCTTTTTGATAATCCTCACTGGTTCCCGGAAGGGATAGTGATTCTGAAAGACCTCTATACTACTCTTGTTAAAAAAGATCTTGCTCTCAAAAAAATGGATATGCTCAATTATGCAAGGAAGAAGACAACCCAGAAGGTTAATCTTTATGAAAAGGTGCAAATCCCTGCTTTTGAGGAAGCAATGAGACGCATAAAGAGTTTTCTTGAGGACGAGGAAAACCTTCTTAAGTCGGCTCAGAAAATAATTAAATCAAGACAGGAAGAAATGCCCGCAGAGATTGAGGAAGTATTATGATAGCGGATATTAAAAAATATACATTTCTGGTTCATCACAGTGACTACAGTGCTTTTCTGAACTCACTCCGGGATATTGGCGTTGTGCATATTACGGAAAAAAGAAAACTCGATGACACTTCCGTAATCGGAGACGAACTGAAGTCCCTGAAAAAGTACAAGGATGCAATACGGCGCCTTAAGATTCTTGTACCCGATGCAGTTCCGGAAGGAGATCCGGTTGAATCTGACTCAGTTCTGAGTGAGTTTGAATCCTTGCTTGCTGAAATGGAAGAAGCGGGCAATCAACTTGAGAGACTGAAAACGGAAGCTGAAAAATCAAGACCATGGGGTATCTTTAATGTAAAAGATATAAATAGAATAAAAGATTCCGGCTGGAATATTTCCCTGTTTACATGCTCCGAGAAAAGATTTAATCCGGAATGGAAGGATAAGTATAGCATTGAAATAATTAACAGAATAAATGGCAGACTGTATTTTGCACTTGTACATAAAGAAGAGGATAGGATAGATATTGATGCAGAGCAGGTGCTAATACCGGAAAGGGCAATCAATACAGTTGAAAAGGAGCAGGAACTGATAAGGCAGAAGATTGATAATGCAAGATCAACAATAACAGGGAATGCTTCACTCTGGATTAAGTCGCTTAATAAGGGGACCGATGATCTGATAAACCGGATAGAGTACTACAGTACTGCTGAACAGGCGGACAGATATGCTGATAATAACCTTTATGTCCTTGAAGGATGGGTACCTGTCTCAGATGAAAGTAAATTGCAGGACCTGCTGCAGAAGAGCGATTGTTTTGCTTTCACATCTGAACCGGGTCCCGATGAAAAAGTACCGGTAATATTAAAGAACAGCCGCTTTGCTTCATTGTTCGAGGTGATCACCAGGCTCTTCTCGTTGCCCTATTATAAAGAATTGGATCTGACACCTTTCTTTGCTCCTTTCTTTATGCTTTTTTTCGGCTTCTGCTTCGGAGATGCTGGTTACGGACTTCTATTCCTTGTCGCAGGGTTCTTTATTAAAAAGAAAGTAAAGAAGGAATACAGGCAAATAGTTACATTGGCTCAGTATTTCGGTGCCGCTGCAATAATTATGGGACTTGTATCGGGAACCTTTTTTGGAATCAATCTCATCGATAGCGGATATACACTTACCGAAGATTCAATTGTAAAGATGAGGGATGCCGGATTGCCGGAAAATACCATTGCCGGGCTGGATCAGTTAAAGGGGCAGAGTTTTAAATCAAGACAGGAATTTTCTGATGAGATTGTCGACATTATCGGAAAGGAAAATTTTTTAAGGAATAAAGCAACAATACTCAGGAATGCAAAATCAGATCTGCCTTTTATTTCTTCAATCAGGCATCTGATGCTGGATTCCCAGAGCATGTTCTATCTGGCTCTTATAGTGGGAGCATTTCAGATAATATTCGGAATGATACTTAAGATTTTCAATATTGCAAGACAGGAAGGATTCAAACACAGCCTCTCAACAATTGGATGGGTTTTGCTGATATTGACCCTGATAATATTCAAAGGAGGAGGAAGCCTTGGTATAGTAAATGAGCAGAAAGTGCATTTTCTCTTCCTGGCACTTGTGTCAATATCAGGAATTCTTATCTTTCTTTTCAATAATCCTGATAAGAAAATCTATGTCAGGTTAGGGCTCGGGTTATGGGATTGCTATGGAATGGTAACGGGATTATTCGGAGATATTTTGTCGTATATCAGGCTTTTTGCACTTGGCGTTTCATCTTCAATCCTCGGATTTGTGTTTAACGATATTGCCCTGAGGTTCCTGTCAGTTGATTATATCGGATGGCTGTTATGCCTTATTCTACTTGTAGTGTGCCACACAATAAATATTGCATTAGCAACACTGAGTAGCTTCGTTCACCCAATGAGGCTTACATTTGTTGAATTTTATAAGAGTGCCGGATTTACCGGGGGAGGAATTGAATATAAACCATTTAAAATAAAACAATAGAAACTTAAACAGTAAAATAACTAACTATGGAAACAGCGAATTTGGCTACAAGCTCTGTACCTCTGATTTTTGCCTATACAGGATTGGCGTTGATGGTCTTACTGAGCGGTATTGGAAGTGCACTGGGTTGTGCAATGGGAGGGAATGCCACCCTGGGGGCCATGAAAAAAAATCCTGATGCATTCGGGAACTACATGCTTCTCAGCGCTCTTCCCGGAACACAGGGTTTGTATGGATTTGGAGGATTCTTCATAATTAACAGCAGCGGAGTGATTAGTTCCCAGATTACAATGCTTCAGGGAGTGGCAATTCTGGCAGCAGGTCTGATACTAGGATTTGTGGCACTTTTTTCTGCATTCTACCAGGGTAAGGTATGTGCAAACGGCATAGCTTCAATAGGGTCGGGAAATGATGTTTTTGTCAATACAATGATCCTTGCAGTTTTCCCGGAATTGTATGCTATTATTGCATTTGCTACAACATTTTTGATCAGTAGTTCTATCTGATTAAAGAGTTTGCAGGATCTGTGCAGTCGTATTTATGACTGGCTCTTGCATCATTTTTATCTGTTTAAGAGTCGCAGATATTTATATGCTCACGTAATGAAAAATTATCTTACTGTCTTGTACGACAGCTTAAGATAATTTTTTATTTTTGTAATCTTTATTTAGATTAAATTTAACCAATAAATAGGGCTGCTTAATTGTTATATTGAGGATTTGAAGCATTGCCCGGTTGCATAAATGGAAAGAGATCAGGACAAGATAATAAATGATGCTACCTCAGGGGAATATAAGTATGGATTCTATTCTGATATTGAAGCAGATGCCTTACCCAAGGGGCTTGATGAGGATATAATAAAAACTATTTCCCTGAAGAAAGAAGAGCCTGACTGGCTTCTTGAATTCAGGCTTAAAGCATTCAGGCACTGGCTTACAATGAAAATGCCTGAATGGGCAAATCTTACAATTCCTCCTATTGATTATCAGGATATAATCTACTATTCTGCTCCGAAAAAGAATGCTCTTTCAGAAAATCCCGGGGAAATAGATCCTGAACTAAAAAAAACATTCGACAAACTCGGGATCCCTCTCGAGGAACAGAAACATCTTGCAGGTATGGCTGTTGATGCTGTTATGGATTCAGTGTCTGTTAAGACTACTTTCAAAGAAACCCTTGCAGAATCCGGCATCATTTTTTGTTCATTCAGTGAAGCAGTGAAAGAGTATCCAGATCTGGTGAAGCGTTATCTTGGAACTGTAGTCCCCTACACAGATAACTTCTTTGCAGCGCTTAACTCAGCTGTTTTCAGTGATGGTTCTTTCTGTTATATTCCGAAGGGAGTCCGCTGCCCCATAGAGCTGTCAACTTATTTCAGAATAAATGCAGCAAATACCGGACAATTTGAGAGAACATTATTAGTAGCTGATGAGGAGTCGTATGTTAGTTACCTCGAAGGCTGTACTGCTCCTATGAGAGATGAAAACCAGTTGCATGCAGCTATTGTCGAAATAATTGCCGAGAACAACGCAGAAGTAAAATATTCTACTGTTCAGAACTGGTACCCCGGTGATAAGGATGGCAAAGGAGGGATATTCAATTTTGTAACCAAAAGAGGGATATGCCGGGGAGAAAATTCAAAGATATCATGGACTCAGGTGGAAACAGGTTCGGCAATTACCTGGAAGTATCCTTCGTGCATTTTACGCGGCAATAATTCGACAGGTGAATTTTATTCGGTTGCTATAACAAATAATTATCAGCAGGCAGATACCGGAACAAAGATGATACATATCGGAAAAAACACAAAGAGTACAATAGTATCAAAAGGCATCTCAGCTGGTCATGGTCAGAATAGCTATCGGGGTCTTGTGAAAGTTCATAAAAATGCCACCGGGGCAAGGAATTTTTCCCAGTGTGATTCACTTTTGCTTGGAGATAAATGCGGAGCACATACCTTCCCTTATTTAGAGGTCAATAATCAGACAGCGATAGTTGAACATGAAGCAACCACATCAAAGATCGGAGAAGACCAGATATTTTATTGCAACCAGAGAGGGATATCCACAGAGGATGCAATAGGGCTTATCGTGAATGGCTATGCGCGTGAAATAATTAATAAGCTGCCAATGGAGTTCGCGGTAGAAGCTCAGAAGCTCCTTCAGATAAGCCTGGAAGGAAGCGTAGGGTGAATAATTAAAAAGCTTGAACAGAGTTAGAAGTCTTAAGAATAATATGCTTGTAATAAAAGATTTAAAAGCTGCCATTAATGGTAAGATGATCCTTAAGGGAATCTCCCTGGAAGTAAAAGCCGGAGAAATTCACGCAATAATGGGACCAAACGGATCGGGAAAAAGTACTCTTGCTGCTGTCCTTGCCGGACGGGAATTTGTGAGTGTACTTGAAGGAAGCATTATTTATATGGGCAGGAACCTTCTTGAAATGCTTCCTGAAGACAGGGCTAAAGAAGGGATTTTTCTGGGTTTCCAGTATCCTATTGAGATTCAAGGGGTAAGTATGGTGAATTTTATGAAAACAGCAGTAAATGAGCATCGTAAACATAAAGGACTTGAACCTCTGTCAGCTTCAGATTTTTTGAAACTGATGAGAGAAAAGAAGGAACTTGTTGAAATTGACTCAAGACTTGCAAACAGATCAGTAAACGTGGGTTTTTCGGGCGGCGAAAAAAAGAGAAATGAGATATTCCAGATGGCTATGCTCGAACCCAGACTGGCAATTCTTGACGAAACCGATTCCGGTCTTGATATTGATGCCCTCAGAATAGTGGCAAATGGAGTGAATAAACTGAAGAGACCGGATTCTTCAGCAATAGTGATAACACATTACCAGAGGCTTCTCGATTATATTATCCCCGATGTTGTACATGTGCTGTATGATGGCAGGATAGTAAGAACAGCTGGCAAGGAACTGGCTCTGGAACTTGAAGAAAAGGGTTATGACTGGATCAAAAAAGAGATTGATAATGAGGTGATATCATGAATGGTCAACCTGAAACACAGCAGAGGTACATCAAGCTTTACGGAGAAATTATCGGGAAGATAAAACCCTTGTCATCTCCTCTGATTAATTCGTTCAGGGAACCCGCAATCAGGAAGTTCAAGGAACAGGGAATTCCTACAAGGAAAAATGAAGCTTACAGATATACTAATCTGATACCATTTTTCGATCACGATTTTGGTAGTTATTTCATCCCCGGAAAAAAGGATTTTATTAAAGCAGAAGAGTTCCGTTGTGATGTGGAAGATCTTGATACTCATGGAATAGTTCTTTTAAATGGTTTTTATCCGACCATAAACGATAAGCTGCGACAGGTGGATGGCGGAATCTGGGTTGGTAGTCTGAATGAAGCTGCAGATAAATTTCCCGATAAAATCAGGGATCATTATAACAAGTATATAAACGGCAATAATGATGGTCTTATTCATCTTAATACTGCTCTTGCATCTGATGGGATTTTTATGTATATCCCCGAAGGGGGTGTTCTTGAAAAACCGGTTCAGATCGTTAATCTTGTTGAATCAGACACTGATATATTCAACCAGCACAGGAATCTGATCATTGTCGGGGATAATGCTGAATCAACACTTATTATATGTGATCATACTCTGTCGCCAAATAAATTTCTTACAAACGCTGTCACTGAGATCTATGTAGGAGAAAATTCCAAGTTTGATATTATAAGGGTTCAGAATGAGCATAATAATGCAGCCAAGATAACACATACTTTTATTTACCAGAGAGAAAACAGCCGGGTATCCTCAAACAATATAACTTTGCATGGAGGCCTGGTCCGTAATAATACTCATCATTTTCTGGCAGGGAAGGGTTCCGAATGTAATTCATACGGTCTCTATCTTGCAGATAAGTTTCAACATATCGATAATTATGTAAGCGTTAACCACATGGCCCCTGACAGTTTCAGTAATCAACTGTTTAAAGGGGTACTTGACGATATGTCAACAGGTGCTTTTAACGGGCGCATTTATGTAGACAAGCTTGCACAGGGAACAGTTGCTTATCAGAAGAATAACAATATTCTTCTTACTGATGATTCAAAAATGGATACAAAACCACAACTGGAGATATATGCCGATGATGTTAAATGCAGCCACGGTGCAACTGTGGGACAGTTTGACAATGACGCTCTTTTTTATCTTCAGTCACGGGGAATAAATAAGCGGGAAGCAAAACAGTTGCTTATGTTTGGTTTTGCTCATGAAGTGATACAGAATATAAAAGTTGAAGCTCTCCGTGACAGAATGGATGATCTTGTTATGCAGCGCCTGAGAGGTGAGTTGTCGCGATGTGCCAGTTGTATGGTTAAATGTGGATAAAATTATTCAGGTGAAAACAATTTCTGAAATAAGGGCAGATTTCCCCATTCTTGCAACTAAAGTTTATGGCAAGCCTCTTATATATTTTGATAATGGAGCAACAACGCAGAAGCCGGAAATTGTATTAAACACCCTCAGTGAAGTTTACAGGAATTTTAATGGGAACATACACCGGGGCGCTCATGCTTTAAGCGACAGATCTTCAGAGGAATATGAGAATGCCAGGGAAAAAGTAAGGTCTTTTATAAATGCTGAAAAGAAAGAAGAAATAATTTTTACATCGGGAACCACAGGATCAATAAATGCTGTAGCATTTTCTTTCGGGGAGAAGTTTATAAGGAAAGATGATGAGATAATTGTTTCCGGCCTTGAACATCATGCCAATATCGTACCCTGGCAGATGCTGTGTGAAAGAAAGGGATCAAAACTGAAAGTCATTCCGGTTAATGATGAGGGAGAAATAATACTTGAAGAATATTATAAGCTACTGAACCGTAAAACCAAAATTGTTGCGGTTACTCAGGTATCAAATGCACTTGGCACGATTGTTCCTGTAAAGGAAATTACCGAAGCAGCTCATTCATTGGATATACCTGTTCTTATTGACGGGGCTCAGGGGATTCAGCATGCCGGTACTGATGTCAGGAAATGCGATTTTGATTTTTATGTTTTTTCAGGTCATAAGATATACGGTCCGGCTGGAATAGGAGTTCTCTACGGGAAAGAGAAATGGCTTACGGAGCTTCCGCCTTATCAGGGAGGAGGTGATATGGTTGAAAAAGTGACTTTTGAAAAAACGACTTACGGAGCCCTTCCATTGAAGTTTGAAGCAGGAACAATGAATTATCCTTCAGCTATAGGCCTTGCTGCTGCAATCGACTATGTGCTTTCAATTGGCAGGGATTATATATCTGCAATGGAAAATGACCTTCTGAATTATGCTACAAATGTGTTATCAGGGATTAGGGGGCTGAAAATTTTTGGTAATTCTGAAAAAAAGATAAGCACTATCTCTTTTTTGCTTGACGGGATACATATGTACGATACAGGAATGATTCTGGATAAGCTTGGAATAGCTGTCCGTACCGGTACACATTGTGCACAGCCCATCATGGATAGAATGGGACTTGACGGAACAGTGAGGGCATCAATGTGTTTTTACAATACAAGGGAAGAAATTGACGCTCTTGGCATGGGGATAGAAAAGGTTATTAAAATGTTTTCGTGAGCTATGACAATAGATAAAATTCAGGAAGAGATCGTAGAAAGTTTTTCAGCCTTTGATGACTGGATGGAGAAATACAATTTGCTTATTGACCTTGGAAAGGAGTTGCCTGTTCTTGATCCTAAACATAAAACAAAGGATTTTCTTATTGAAGGCTGTCAGTCAAAAGTATGGCTTTACCCCGAGTATAACGGGAATACCATAACATTTAAAGCAGACAGTGATGCTTTAATAACTAAGGGTATTGTTTCTTTGCTTATTAAAGTCTTTTCCGGAAGAACACCGGAAGAAATTATTTCAGCGGAACTTAATTTTATTGACAAGATCGGATTGCGCCAGAATCTGTCGCCGACGAGAGCCAATGGACTGTTTTCCATGGTCAGGCAGATAAAATTATATGCAATTGCCTATAAGGCAAAGAACACTAATCAATAATCAATTAACAGATGGATGCAGCTGAGAAACTTGAAATTGAGACAAGGCTGGTTGGTGTATTGAAAAGTATTTTTGACCCGGAAATACCAGTCAATATATATGATCTGGGACTTATCTACAGTATCATTGTCGATGATGAACATATAGTTCATATAACAATGACTCTTACCGCACCTAATTGTCCGATGGCAGATCAGCTCATTGAGGAAGTTAAATACAAGGTTGTCGGTACCCGTGGAGTAAAGGATATTGATCTTAAGCTGACTTTCAATCCGCCATGGGACAAAAGCATGCTGAGTGATGAAGCTATGCTGGAACTGGGTCTGCTTTGATCCCTGAAAAATGGAAAATTATGGAAAAAAGAGATTAACTGCTGAGATCAGGAAGAAAGCATCTGATCTGGCTTTTGATTGCTTTGGTATAGCCAGGGTAAGGGCTCTCTCTGAGCGGGAACCCATACTGAAAAAGTGGATTGATGAAGGGATGAATGACATGATGGGGTATCTAGCAAGGGAACCCCGCATACGACTTAACCCGGCTCTTCTTGTACCCGGTGCAAAATCTGTCATTGTTACCGGAACGAATTACTATTCTGAAAATAGTCAGAAAAAGGCAGGAGTACCTGTTATTTCAAGGTATTCTTACGGAATGGATTATCATGATATTATAATTCCGAAGCTAAGGGAATTATTTAATTTCATAAAAAGCAAAGTCCCAGATGTTGATGGCAGGGTGTGCTGCGATTCAGGCCAGGTTCATGAAAAAGCCTGGGCAAGTGAAGCCGGTCTGGGCTGGCAGGGCCGCCATTCAATACTTATCAACCGGGACTTTGGTTCTTATATATTTATCGGGATACTCATCCTGACTACGGAGCTTGATTATGATGAACCATTCTCAGAGGATTTATGCGGTGAATGCAGGCTCTGTATTGAAGCATGCCCGACAGGAGCCATAAACAATAACAGGACGATAGATACGAGAAAGTGCATAGCCAATCTTACATTATATAAACGCCGACCGATCCCTCCGGAGATAATCCCAAAGCTTGAACGCAGAATATATGGTTGCGACAAGTGTCAGGAAGTATGCCCGTGGAATAAGAAAGCAGTGGATAGCAAAATACCTGAGTTTAAATTGCCGCAAGAAATAGCTGAAATGGAACCTGAAGACTGGCTGATGCTTACAAAGGAAAATTTTCAAAGACTTTTTTCAGGTCATCCAATTGGAAGAAAGGATTTTGATCAGCTCAAGGAAAATATCCGGAAGGTGTTGGAAACATAGCTCCTGCAGGTCGAGAATCCGCCAGTAGGCGGAGATGAAGACCCGGGAGCGTAACGAATTGGGTTATTGAATATCTCTGATTTAGAGCAATTATTTTTAAAAGAGGCTCAATTTCCTGAGCCTCTTTCTTTAAACCTGTAAAAATCAAATCATTATTGTTAAGCGTCATAGTCCTTAAGCATAAGCATAAGTTTTTGCCTTGTAAAAAAGATTCTGCTTTTTACTGTACCGATCTTTAAGCCAAGCTTGTCAGCTATTTCTTTGTACTTATATCCATGCAGATACATCCTGAAGGGAATTCTGAACTCATCTTCAAGTGAATCAATAGCTTTCTGGATTTCAGCTTCAAAATAAATTGACTCGGGTGAAATAGCACCCTTGCCATACTGCTGATTAAGAAGGTAAAGATCGTATGTTGAATCCATTATAGTGTTTTCCCTTACACTCCGCCTGTAATTATTTATGAAAGTGTTTTTCATTATTGTAAAAACCCAGGCCTTAAAATTTGTATGGTCAACAAATTTATCTTTGAATGTAAGCGCTTTCAGGTAAATATCCTGAACAAGGTCAAGAGCTGTATCATGGTCATATGTAAGACTCATGGCGAACCTGTACAGATTAGGTTTCATGCCAATCAGATTATTGTTGAATTCGTATGCTGTCATGATCCATTGTTTTAATTGTCAGATTAAAATTATACCGCAAATAAAAGATAAACAAATCCCCATATCTGAAAATGCCTTAATTCTAAGGCGATTATAAATAATGAAATATTATAAATATCATGTAATAAGCAATATGTAAATAAAAAGAAGCTACCAGTACAAATTATTTATAAATAGATATATGCAGGCCTTGAACATGTTTGTTAAACTTTCGTATTTTTAAAGAAAAAACAATGAATTTCAGCATAAAGACCAGTAATGGACTGATATTAAGGGGTTTAATTTCAAATCCCGGAGAAGAAATACGAGCTGTAATAATTTTTGTTCATGGTCTTGGCGAGCATATTAACAGGTATTCGGAGCTATACGAATTTTTTTCAAATGAGAAGATAGGCTTTGTCGGAGTAGATCTACCGGGGCATGGTCAGTCGGAAGGAAGGAGAGGTCACATAAAGAATTTTGCTGTTACTGACAATATGATTGACATAATTCACAACAGTGTAAAAAAGACATTTCCCGGGATACCGGTATTCATATATGGTCATAGCCTCGGAGGAGGAATAGTACTTGATTACCTTATAAGAAATAAGCCCAGGCTAAAGGGAGCTATAGTAACATCCCCCTGGCTAAGTTTGTCATTTGAACCGGGAAAAGTGAAACAGCTTCTTGCTTCAGTAACAAAGGCAATATTGTCAGGATTGATCCAAAAATCAGGACTGGTTGTGGAACATTTATCGCACGATATGGAAGTGGTCAGGAAATATAAGGCTGATCCTCTTGTTCATGATAAGATATCAGTAGCTCTTTTTCACAGTGCAATGAAAGCGGCTGAACACTCACTTGAACATGCCCGGGAACTAAGTATCCCCTTGCTTTTAATGCACGGGAGCGACGATAAGATCTGTTCTGTGGATGGGAGCAGGCAGTTTGCGTCAGCATCAGAAAATGTTGATCTTAGGATATGGGATGGGGCTTATCATGAACTCCATAACGAGTTTTTCAGGAATGATGTGTTTGAAGCTATAACTGAATGGATAAATAATAAGATCAGTTAACCTAATCATTTAGCATGGAACTGAGAACGACTTTCAATATAGAGCCTTCAGAACATAAGGTATCATACAATGATGCCGTAATTTTTATCGGATCATGTTTTGTAACTTATATCGGTCAGAGACTCGGTTCAGCGCATGTTCCGGTTATGATAAATCCTTTTGGTACTGTTTTCAATCCTGTATCAGTTTGCAATTCAATAAACAGGATTATCACTGGGAAAAGCTATGTTATGGCTGAGATAAATAATTACAATGGTCTCTGGCTCAGTTTTGACCATTGTACAGATTTTTCATCTGAAAGTGCTGAACAGACCCTGACTTCAATAAATTCAAGACTTAAAGAGGCGAGCGCATTTATTTCCGAGGCACATTTCCTTTTTGTCACTTTTGGGACAGCGAGGATCTACAGGTTGAATGAGACCGGGCGCATCGTGTCAAACTGTCATAAACTGCCCGCTTCATATTTTAAGCGTGAACTGTTGACTGTAGATGAAATAGTTCGTATCTGGAATTTGCTGCTTGAAAGATTAAAATCATCCTTCCCGGATCTGAAAGTTGTTTTTACGATAAGTCCTGTGCGTCACTGGAAAGACGGTGCGCATGGTAACCAGGTAAGTAAATCCGTATTGTTCCTTGCAGTGGAAGAGTTATTGAAGCATCCATCAAAACCTTCATACTTCCCGGCATACGAGCTTCTTATGGATGATCTCCGGGATTACCGTTTCTACGATGATGATATGCTTCATCCATCGCAAAAAGCTGTCGATTATATATGGGAAGAATTCTCAAAATGCTATTTTGATAGTAATACAAGAGAGATTATGCAGGAGGTGAACAGGATATCAAAAGCAATGTCTCACAGGATAAAGAACATAGCCCCGAACGAGATTAAAAAGTTTGCTGAGGCCAGTCTGGCAAGGATAGTTTCCGTTTCAAAAAAAGTGCCGTCAATAGATCTTCAGAAAGAGAGGAATTATTTTCTCGGACTCATAAATCAGCTTACCTGACTGCCGGGAAGTACCTTGCTTCTGTAACGGTGATTTATGAAGCACAAAGTCTTCAGTATCTTGAACGAACTGTATGTGATATTGTTGAATTTAAATCGATGCCAAATCGCAGCGAATGATTTGAAAGAAGAATTATGATAGATTAAAACATTTTGTTATTCGGCAGGTTCGACCATTATCTTTTTCACGACCTTTATTCCATCACTGAAAACGATAGTAACAAGGTACATTCCCCTGATGGGATCCTCAAGATCGACTCTTGTAATAGTCTGGGGGTTGCTGTATTCCTCTTTGAAGACTTCCTGCCCGATTATATTTGTTACCTTAATTGAAGTGACATCCTTTGGTTTATCAAAACCAAAGGATTCGTATTTTACATTGAAGAAATTACCTCTTACAGGTACAGGATATATTGTAATTTGTTTTGCATACTTGGCTGCCAGGGCACTCTTGTGGATTGGATTTGCAACATTAGCAATATCCTTCTGAGCCTGAAGGGATAAACAGAAAACCAATAAAAGAGTTATGAGCAGACTCTTTTTCATTATTGCCATTTAAAAATACGCATCAAAAACCGTGCTAAAGTTAGCAAATTATTAAATTATATTATCAATCAGCGGTCTGATTCTCTCAAGGTCTTCAGGAGTGTCAATGCTGATGCTTTCCCACCCGGTTTCAGTACATTTTATTTTGTATCCGTTCTCTAACCATCTGTTTTGCTCAAGCGATTCAGCTATTTCAAGGGAACTCTTTGGCAATACTGTGATCGCCCTGAGAGTGTCTGTTTTGAATGCATACAGGCCTATATGCTTGTAAAACTGATGTTTTTTCGCCCATTCATCACGTTTAACATCTCTTAAAAATGGAATTACCGACCTGCTGAAATATATCGCATCAGAATTTTTATCAAGTATAACCTTCGGATGGTTTGGATTGTCTATATCCTCCCCCGGGGATGTTTTTCTTACGAGTGTGGCTATTTTCACTTCCTGATCTTTGAAGCATGACTTGAGGAGATCAATCTGCTCAGGTTTAATGAAAGGTTCATCACCCTGGATATTTATAACAACATCTATCCTGGTTCCTGTTTCATTCATTATAATATCTATTGCTTCTGCACAGCGATCGGTGCCACTCTGATGTTTTACCGATGTCATTACCGCTTTGCCTCCGAATGCTATAGTCGCATCGAATATTCTTTTATCATCAGTGGCCACATATACAGTTGTAAGTGATTTCAGGGATTGCTCATAAACTCTCTGGATCATTGGTTTATTACCAATCATTGTGAGAGGTTTCCCCGGAAATCTGCTTGAAGCATACCGTGCCGGTATAATGCCGGTGAAGATATAATCAGCTTCATTTCTCATACTGCGAATTTACGAAAAATGCATTTCCCAATGTTTTAAAAATATCTTAAATTCGCACCAGTTTTTATTCAGAAATGAGAGACCTTCAGCAAATTAAACAAAGATTCGGGATCATAGGCAATTTTGAAGGCCTTAACAGGGCAATTGATATTGCTGTTCAGGTAGCTCCTACAGATTTATCTGTGCTTGTTACAGGAGAAAGCGGAACGGGAAAGGAGGTTTTCCCTCAGATCATTCACAGCTATAGTGTAAGAAAACACGGTCAGTACATAGCAGTAAACTGCGGAGCTATCCCTGAAGGAACGATTGATTCTGAATTGTTCGGACATGAGAAGGGGGCTTTTACAGGAGCTACAGACAGCAGGAAAGGTTATTTCGAAGTGGCGGATGGAGGAACAATATTTCTTGACGAAGTTGCTGAATTGCCCTTATCAACCCAGGTTAGATTGCTTAGGGTCCTTGAAACAGGCGAGTTTATAAGGGTTGGTTCATCAAAAGTACAGAAAACTGATGTAAGGATCATCGCTGCAAGCAATGTTGATGTTGAGAAAGCAATAGATAAGGGAAGATTCAGGGAAGATCTCTTCTACAGACTTAACACGGTACCTATAAAGATCCCTTCTCTCAGGGAAAGAGGCGATGATATCCTTCTGCTTTTCAGGAAATTCTCTGTTGATTTTGCCGAGAAATACAGAATGCCTCCTATTACTCTCGACAATGAAGCAAAATACATTTTGATGAATTATTCATGGCCAGGAAATGTACGTCAGCTCAAGAATATTACGGAACAGATTTCAATTATAGAAAAGGACAGGGAAATCAAAGCTAAGACTCTTAAGACATATCTTCCTGATTATGACGGTGCTAAATTGCCAGCTCTTTTAAAAAGGGAAGATGAGAAATCCTTTTCATCAGAACGGGAGATTCTGTATAAGATACTCTTTGATATGAAGAACGACATGAATGACTTGAAGAAACTTGTATTTGATCTGATCCGACATGGAGAGATTAACGTACCTTTTACTGAATCAAGTCAGACTGTTATTGAAGATCTTTTCAGGGATACCGGCAGCGAGAAAGTAGTATCGAAAGTGTCTGAAGCGCGTGCTCCTGGTTTTATTCCTGTGACGGACAGAGTTAATATTCAGGATACAGAGGAGATAGTGGAGGAATCATTGTCATTGGCCGATAAGGAGGCAGAAATGATAAAGAAGGCACTCGAGAAATACAACGGTAAGAGGAAAATAGCTGCACAGGAACTAGGGATTTCTGAACGCACTCTCTACAGGAAAATAAAGGAATATGACATTAAGTTGTAAGGTAAATGCGGTATTAAGGGAGAAAATATTTCTTTTTATCCTGATTGTTTCAGAATCGTTTTTTATTTCCGGCTGTAAAGTAAGCTATTCCTTTACGGGAGCCAGTTTGTCTAGTGAAGTTAAAACGATAAGCGTCCAGTATTTTCAGAACAGGGCAAGTATAATTCAGCCCGGACTTGGGCAATACATAACTGATGCTCTAATAGATAAATGTAAAGCCCAGACTAACCGGAGCCTCATTAATGGTCTTGGTGATGTTGACTTTGAAGGTGAGATTGTGGATTATAATACAAGACCTCAGACAGTTGCAGCTGATGCCCAGGCAGCTACAAACAGGTTCACTATTACAGTGAGGGTTAAATATACTAATTCTATTGACCCGGATCTCAGCTTTGAACAGACTTTTTCAAGGTATGAAGATTACGATAGCAGGTACAATCTCGAAGAAGTCGAAGAAGAACTTTCAGTCAAGATAGTAGAGTTGCTTATTGAGGATATTTTTAACAAGGCATTTGTCAACTGGTAACTAACAGCGATGAACAGGAATGACTTTCTCCGGATGATTGAGAGCTATGGGCCGACAGATCGCCAGATGATAAATGATGTAAGTGAGCTCATAAGAATATTCCCGTATTTTCAAAGTGCCTATATGCTTTTTCTTAAAGGACTTCATAATACTGATGATGTGAGATTTGAGAATCAGCTCAGAGGACTGGCTTTACGAATTGCAGACAGGGAAGCCCTTTACTATTATCTCAGGAAAGAGCAGTTTTTGGAAGAGAAATCAGGTACCGAAACTTTCTCATTAGAGCAACAATCAGATAACAGGACAGACAGTCAGCAAACAGTTATTGATTCTGCAAAAAGCAGTGCCGGGTTAATTAGTGAAATTGACAAGATTTCAAAGGAAGAAGGGCCAGAAACAGATTCCGGCGATCATCCTGTCATGATATCATCTGTTCCCGAGAATGACGATCAGAATGCAACTATCATTATTATTGACAAGGAAACAGGTGAAGTTGAGGAAAAGATTTTTTACATGGATCCGGGATTCTATTTTTCAGAACCAAGAGATCTTCTTGAGCTGACAGATGAAGAAATTACTGACAGCGCTTCTTCAGTAATGCCTGAAGACGAGACAGTTAAAGCTTTGCCAACAAAGAAGGCATTACAGTCTGAGCTTATTGACAAATTCATTCTTGCAAATCCAAGGATTGAACCTGGAATAATAAAGGATACTTTGCCCGTTGAGGATATTTCCCAGCCATCAGTTGAAGAAAATGATGGACTGCTGACAGAGACACTGGCGAAAATTTATACAAAACAGGGCTATTATTCAAGAGCCATAGATATTTATGAGAAATTAAGTTTGAAGTTTCCGGAAAAAAGTGGTTATTTTGTGTCTCAAATTGAAAAAATAAAAGAGCTAATAAAAAAATAAGTAAATGGGACTTTATGTTTTTATTTCGGTTTTGATAATTGTTGCCTGTGTAATTCAGATAATGATAGTGCTTGTTCAGAATTCCAAGGGAGGTGGTCTTGCAGCTAATTTTACCTCAGCCGGACAAACTATGGGTGTACGAAAAACTGCTGATTTCCTTGAGAAATCAACATGGACACTTGCAGCTACGATACTGATTCTTTGTGTTTTAGTAACAGCAGCTATACCTCGTGGAGGATCTGAAGAACAGTCAAGGATAAGCACACAGATTCAGAATGCAGTTGATCCAAGTGCCATTCCAACTCTTCCAACGGCTGTGCCACCCTCTTCAGCTCCGGTACCGACAGATGAGTAAGCTGAATAGTCAGGTCAAGTAACATATTTAATGATATTATAGTGTCAGTTTGTCATCAAACTGACACTTTTTTATTTAAATATGTCATAATATCCCGTTTGGCATAAAATATGATACAATAGGGAATCTGAAAATATTGTTTAACTCTAAAAATAAATCACATGGCACAATTAAAAGGAAAAATTCTGGCAGGAAAGGTTTTAGTAAAACCTAACGAAGCTGAAGCAACAACTGCCAGTGGAATCATTATACCTGATTCCGCAAAAGAAAAACCTCGTCAGGGGAAAGTGTTTCTTGTAGGCGCATCAAAAAAGGATGAGGAAATGGAAGTTAAAAAGGGCGACGAAGTCCTTTACGGGAAATATGCAGGGCAGGAACTAACTATCAACGGTGAGGATTACCTTCTGATTTCACAGTCGGATATTCTCTTTATACTTTAATTATTAAACCAATAAAATTTATATAAAAATGGGAAAAGAGATAAAATATAATATTGATGCAAGAGCTCTTCTTAAAGAAGGAGTAGATCAATTAGCAAATGCTGTTAAGGTGACTCTGGGTCCGAAAGGGCGTAATGTGGTGCTTGAGAAAAAATTCGGAGCTCCTCAGGTAACAAAGGACGGTGTTACTGTAGCAAAAGAAATTGAATTAAAGGATCCTTATCAGAATATGGGTGCTCAGATGGTTAAAGAAGTTGCTTCCAAAACAGGTGAGGTTGCAGGTGACGGAACAACAACAGCAACAGTCCTTGCCCAGGCCATTATCAATGTGGGCCTTAAAAATATTACTGCCGGTGCAAATCCTATGGATGTAAAGAGAGGTATTGACAAGGCAGTTGAGAAAATCGTAGAACATCTCGCATCACAGGCTACAGTAATCGGTGATGACCTTTCAAAGATCGAACAGGTTGCAAGAATATCTGCAAATGATGACAAGGAGATTGGAAAGCTTATTGCTGAGGCTATGAATAAGGTTCATAAGGAAGGTGTTGTAACTGTTGAAGAATCAAAAGGTACTTCAACCCATGTTGAGGTTGTTGAAGGTATGCAGTTCGACCGCGGATATATTTCTGCATATTTTGTAACAAATACCGAGAAAATGGAGGCAGAACTTGATAATCCTTATATCCTTATTTTCGATAAGAAAATATCTTCAATGAAGGATTTGCTTCCTATTCTTGAAACAACAGCCCAGACAGGCAAACCCCTCCTGATTATTGCTGAAGATGTTGAAGGAGAAGCACTTGCCACACTTGTAGTAAACCGTCTTCGCGGTTCATTAAGAGTATGTGCTGTTAAAGCTCCGGGTTTTGGTGACAGAAGAAAGGAAATGCTTGAAGATATAGCCATACTTACGGGCGGTACTGTTATTTCTGAGGAAAAAGGGCTAAAACTCGAACATGCTACAATCGATATGCTGGGAACTGCTGAAAAAGTCACGGTTAACAAAGACAATTCGACAATAGTCAATGGTTTTGGTGATAAAGAAATGATCAAGGCACGCATTGCCCAGATCAAACAGCAGATGACAACAACAACATCCGATTATGACAAGGAAAAATTGCAGGAGCGTCTTGCAAAATTAGCTGGAGGTGTTGCTGTTCTTTATATCGGAGCTGCTTCCGAGGTTGAAATGAAAGAGAAGAAAGATCGCGTTGATGATTCATTGCATGCCACACGTGCAGCAATAGAAGAAGGCACAGTGCCCGGAGGAGGAGTTGCATATATACGTTCAATAGCTGCTCTTGATAATTTCAAAGGCGATAACGATGATCAGACAACAGGTATTGAGATAGTGAAAAGAGCTATCGAGGAACCTTTACGTCAGATTGCTGCAAACGCCGGGAAAGAAGGAGCTGTAGTTGTTCAGAATGTTAAGTCCGGTAAAGGTGACTATGGGTATAATGCCCAGACTGATACATATGAAAAGCTTACAAAGACAGGTGTTATTGATCCTGTTAAAGTTGTACGTATTGCACTTGAGAACGCAGCATCAATTGCCGGTATGTTCCTGACTACCGAAGCCATAATTGTTGAGGAAAAAGAAGATCAACCTCCAATGCCACCTCATGGAATGGGAGGCGGTATGCCGGGAATGATGTAGGAATTCAAACATATTAGTTTGTTAAAAAATGGGGGCGTTGTTTACAACGCCCCTAATATTTTTATATTTGTATCAGATTTCAGATTACTTACCCTGATGGACAACATCCGTAATTTCTGCATAATAGCTCATATCGACCATGGTAAGAGTACCCTGGCCGACAGGCTTCTTGAAAAAACAAACACTATTTCGAAGCGCGAATATCAGGATCAGATACTCGATAATTCGGATCTGGAAAGGGAAAGAGGCATCACTATAAAGAGCCATGCTATCCAGATGGAATATTTGTTTGAAGGGAAGAAATATTGTTTGAATTTGATCGACACGCCCGGACATGTTGATTTCTCGTACGAGGTGTCAAGGTCAATTGCAGCATGTGAGGGAGCTCTTCTAGTAATTGATGCAACACAGGGTATTCAGGCACAGACAATTTCAAACCTGTACATGGCTATCAATAATAATCTGGAGATCATTCCTGTACTGAATAAAATGGATATGCCGAATGCAATGCCTGAAGATGTAAAGGATCAGATAGTTGATCTTGTCGGTTGCCCCAGGGAAACAATTATTGAAGCAAGTGGCAGAACAGGAATGGGAGTGGAGAAGATACTGAGTGATATCATTACAAGAATCCCACCTCCTTCAGGCAATCCCGAAGCGCCTCTCCAGGCTCTCATATTTGATTCGATCTACAATTCTTTCAGGGGCATTATTGCTTATTTTAAGTTAGTTAACGGCACAATAAGGACCGGCGATAGGGTTATGTTTTTAAGTACTGGTCATGAGTACAATGCCGAAGAAATAGGAGTGCTTAAATTAAGGCAGAACCCACGTGAAATGATGAGTGCCGGAGATGTGGGATATATCATTTCCGGAATTAAGATTGCTGCAGAAGTGAGAGTGGGAGATACAATAACCCATGTTGATAATCCCTGTGACAGCGCAATATCTGGTTTCGAAGAGGTTAAACCAATGGTATTTGCAGGCATTTATCCCGTTGATGCTGACCAGTATGAGGATCTGAGAAGCTCAATTGAGAAACTGCAGCTAAATGATGCATCACTCTCTTTCATTCCGGAGTCATCTGTAGCCCTTGGATTCGGATTCAGATGCGGGTTCCTTGGCCTGCTCCATATGGAGATAATACAGGAAAGGCTTGACAGGGAGTTTAATCTGGATGTTATAACTACTGTGCCTAATGTGTCTTTTAAGGTTATTACTACGCAGGGAGAGGAGATAGATGTTCATAATCCGTCAGGTCTTCCTGCTGTTAACAATATCGATCGGATTGAGGAACCTTATATTATTGCTCAGATAATCACAAAGGCAGATTATACCGGAGCAATAATGAAGTTGTGTATTGACAAGAGGGGTACAATGAAGAATCAGATCTACCTTACAAAGGACAGGGTGGAACTTACATTTGAAATGCCTCTTTCAGAGATAGTTTTTGATTTTTATGATAAGCTTAAAAGCATATCAAAAGGCTATGCTTCCTTTGATTACTATTATACCGGGTATCAGAAAGCCGACCTTGTACGGCTTGATATCCTACTGAACGGTGAAATGGTAGATGCTCTTTCAACTTTGATTTTTCGTGGACATGCCTACGATTTTGGTCGCAAAATGTGCGTGAAATTAAAAGAACTTATTCCAAGGCAGCAGTTTGATATTGCCATACAGGCTGCCATAGGGGCAAAGATAATTGCACGGGAGACTGTCAAGGCAGTCAGAAAAGATGTAACGGCAAAATGTTACGGAGGCGATATATCGCGAAAGAGGAAACTGCTTGAGAAGCAGAAAAAAGGGAAAAAGAGAATGCGTCAGATTGGGAATGTTGAAGTGCCGCAGCAAGCCTTTCTTGCTGTTTTGAAACTTGATTAGCCAGAAGGTATTACCAAAATGAGAATTATTACATTATTGCATTATTCCAACAGCTTATAACCCTTTCCATGGATATTGAGGATTTTGACTGCGGGGTCTTTTTTTAGATATTTTCTCAATCTTGTAATATATACATCCATGCTTCTCGCATTAAAGTAATTATCGTCAGTCCAGATTGTTTTTAAAGCATAGTTTCTTTCAAGGATGGCCCCTGTGTGCTTACACAACAGTTCAAGCAATTCCGATTCCTTTGTAGTCAGTTTAACAGTTTCTTCTTCTCCGAATGTAAGGATTTGCTTGGCAGGGTCGAAGGTATATTTTCCTATCGAATACTTTTCTTTTCTGTACGATGATGCTGATGATGAAGTTCTTTTCAGGACAGCCTGTATCCTGTAAAGAAGTTCTTCCATGGAAAAAGGTTTTGTTATATAATCATCGGCTCCTACCCTGAGGCCTTCAAGAATATCTTCTTTCTGGCTTTTAGCAGTAAGGAATATGATGGGCACTTGTGGATTTATTTGCCGCATCTTTTTAGCCAATGTGAGCCCGTCCATTTCAGGCATCATAATATCTATGATACACAGGTGGAATAGCTCTTCAGAAAATGCATCAAGGGCAAGAGCCCCATTGATATATAGTGAAGTTTCATAATTTTTGGCAGCCAGGTAATTCTTTAGCAAATTACCCAGATTGACATCATCTTCAGCAAGCAGGATCCTGATATTTTTCATTTGTGTCCGTTTTGAGGGATGAATAGTGTGAATTTAGTCCCTTTGTTGATATGACTTTCTATTTTGATTGTTCCATTATGTTCTTCGACCACCTGTTTAACATAGCTAAGGCCAAGACCGAACCCTTTTACATTATGAATGTTTCCTGAATGAACCCTGTAGAATTTGTCATAGATTCTCTTAAGAGCATCTTTGCTTATCCCTATACCTTTGTCTTCGATTGTGATAACTATTCCGTTTTTTATATTTCTCGTTCCGACAGATATCAGGGGCGTTTGATTTGAATATTTGATTGCATTATCGATAAGGTTTGAAACAGCATTCAGGAAGTGCACCTCATCGACCATGATATTTGGTTTTTCTGCCTGGAAATCCCTGTATATTACACCATTTCGGGTTTCTATCTGAAGCGAGAAATTCTCAAGAGCATTATTCAGGATACTATGGATATTCTGGTTTATCAGGGTGAGTTTCATTTGCGCCCTTTCAAAGATAGCCATCTGCAGGACTTTTTCAACCTGAAATTTAAGACGCATGCTTTCATCATAGATTATTTTTGCGAGTGAATCAAAGCTTTTCTTTTCATCTGCAATAGATTTGTCAGCTATCATTTGTGAAGCAAGCGAAATTGTTGAAATGGGGGTTTTCAACTCGTGTGTCATATTATTTATGAAATCCGTTCGTATTTCCGAAAGCTTCTTTTGCCTGAAGATAGCGATGAAAGTACTTGTCACAAGTATCAGCAGAAGGAGAGTAAGGAGCATTGAAAGGAAGCCAAGATTGCCTATCTGGCTAAATTTGTATTGCTGTTCCTGCAGGCAATACATTACAATCTGGCTTTGCCCGGGAACAGGATCGTTAGGGAAAAGTTGGCTGATGAATTTATTTGTTCCCGGTTTGGCTGAAAAACCGGGTGTTTTCCAGATAATCCCTTCATTACCGGATCTGATACAAAATTCAAAATCGAGATTGATCCCCACATTATTAAGGGCATTACCCAGCAACACCTTTAATTCCTGAGGATCGACCCTTTCTCTTATATCCGGTCTTTTACGGAGCATTTTTTCCATTATATTCTCGAGGACCACTATTTTATTTGTCACTCTTCCCGTCAGCCCTGCATTCATTGAGTAGTCAGGATTTTCTTCCATGTCGTCTAATATAAAATCCGGCTCATTCTCTGAAGAGATAAGAATGTTTTGTCCTGAACTAATAATTGTTATTGGTTGATCAGGTTTTTTAAGACCATACGTCTCGAGTAATTTCAGGTTAGGGTGATATCCTCTCAGTCTGTTAGCCAACGGCGAATTTGCCGGCACTATTGCTGTAACTGAATCTTGAGATGAAGGGTTAATCTCATCTAAAATGCTGTTTATCAATTCTTTTTCTTCCAGTTCGAGAACAACTGTTTCAAGTGCTCTGTTTGCAAGAAGGCGGAACTGCTGATCAGTAATTGCAATGGCATTTCTTATCCAGCTGAGCTGAATAAGGATCAGTCCGGTGATTGTGAGGAAGAAAAAAACAGCAAGTATTGTAATTGTGCTCCGTTTCATACAAGTACAAAAGTACGACTATAAATATTTTCTATTCCCAACCTTTAACTTTCTTTAACTTTAATCGCCTCTTTTACAGAATGATTAATTTATATGCCCTGGAGGTAATTTAACACTTATTTACAAGAATGTTAAGATTCAGTTAATTATACAAAAAAATTTCTTTTTAAGAAAAACAGCTGATATTTTTGTAAAGGATTTGGCATGGAATTTGGTTAGCATAATATAGAGGTTTTTTCATAGGTTAGATTAGTTTTAGGGTTATGAAAATGGGGCTGACGATCGTCAGCCTCTTCTTTTTATTATTAAGCCGGTGAGGGTAATGTATATTATTTTAAGGATCCGGCAGAAAGTGATTAATCTTATTATTACAGAAAGCAGTTATACTGTGTAATTCATATTCTGTTTCCCCTCCCAAAAATTTTATTAAAACAATTCAGTATGCTATATTATCCAGGTTTTTATCTTTTATTGATCCAGGATCAAGTTTAAATACTGCGGTGATACACTCAATTTCTTTTAAAAGAAAGTTGAAGCGGTTAATATCGTCTTCATTTTCAGCATTGCATATCTTTAAGATGTAGTCAATGTTTACAAGTTTCTTTACCAGATAGTTTTTACCCGACCTGTTTGAAAACAGGTCGAATGTCATATGAAGTGACGAGTTATCGGAAAACCTGCTGAAAGAAATTCTTTCCGCTGATTTATTTTCAGTGATAACAGGCATTACATTTCTGAGTTTTATCTTAAGTTTTTTGTTTACAGCAAGAGATAACTTATAATCTGGTTCCGCAGAGACGATTCCGAATAGCACAAACTTATTTTCCTGATTTATTTTCAGACGGACCCTCTTTATTTTTGGGCTTGCTTTCATTTACGGGAAACTTCAACTAAGTAAAGATAACAAAAAAGTATCTCTCATACAATATTGCCATTCCCATTTGTGATTCGTTTCCAGGCCATTCCTGAAGCTTCCTGTTCTGCTTCTTTCTTTGACCGGCCCTGGCCTGTGCCATACTTTTCCCTGTTTATGAAAAGTGTTGAAGAGAATAATGATTTCTTATTGTCGAAATCATATTCCTCCTTGTATGTGAAAATAAGGTTGGCCTTATTTTTCTGGACCCACTCAAAAATGATGCTTTTGTAGTCGGTATTTGTTTTTACGATACTTTCGAGATCGAGATATTTCCGAAGGACATTATTGATAAACAATTTTTTTGTTTTCTTAAAGCCTTTATCAATGAAGACCGAACCAATAAGAGCCTCAAACGCATCTCCATACAGGTTCTTGCCGGAGTTGGATGAGTTTACATTACTTATGAGTATCTTGTTTATTCCCATCGACAGGGCAAGTTGATTAAGGATATCCCTGTTGACTATTCTGGAGCGTATTTTTGTCATAAAGCCTTCGGAGGCATCGGGGAATTCTTCGAAAAGGTAATCGGAAAGAATGGCATCGAGTACCGCATCACCGAGATATTCAAGCCGTTCATTATTGATTTTTTTACCATCGGGAAGCTTAAATGAAGCCGAACGATGAATAAAAGCTATTTCATATAGTCTTAGATTTCCGGGTTTGAAGCCAAGGATCTTTTTTAAGCGGGACCCGAACTCCCGTTTGTCAAGTAAATATGTGCCATTAAATCTATGCTGTAAGAATGACACTAAGTTTCTGCTTTTTTTATTACAACAGAGGCATTATGACCTCCGAACCCGAAAGTATTGCTTATGGCAACATTCACCTTCCTTTTCTGTGCATTATTTATTGTCAGGTTAAGTTTCGGATTAATTTCAGGATCGGGGATCCTGAAATTAATTGTAGGCGGTATTGTGTCTCTGACTAATGAAAAAATGACAGCAATGGCTTCTATTGCACCTGCAGCTCCAAGAAGATGGCCAGTCATTGATTTGGTAGAACTAATGTTAAGATTGAATGCATGTTCTCCGAAAACGTCTATAATAGCTTTGGCTTCAGCAATATCTCCGAGGGATGTTGAAGTGCCGTGGACATTAATATAGTCGATAGCTTCGGGCTGCAGACCTGCATCCTCGATTGCAAGTTTCATAACATTTCCGGCACCCAGGCCTTCGGGATGCGGTGCAGTCAGGTGATAGGCATCAGCAGTCATTGCAGCTCCTATGAGTTCAGCGTATATTTTTGCACCTCTGGCTTTTGCATGCTCATACTCTTCAACTACAAGAGCTCCGGCTCCTTCTCCAAGAACAAAACCATCACGCGTTTTATCAAAAGGCCTTGAAGCAGTTTTATATTCGGCATTATTTGTTGAAAGGGCCTGCGTGGAATTGAATCCTCCAATGCCTGCTTCATTTATGCAAGCCTCCGAGCCTCCGGAAATAAAAACATCAGCTTTCCCCCAACGAATATAATTAATTGCATCTATAAGTGCATTTGTTGATGATGCACAAGCTGATACGGTGGCGAAGTTGGGACCTGTAAAGCCGTATTTGATGGAAATTATCCCGGCGGCGATGTCGACAATCATCTTGGGAATGAAAAACGGACTGAACCGGGGTGTTCCGTCGCCCAGAACGTGTTGTTTTATTAAATCATAAAAGGTATTCAGGCCTCCTATACCTGAACCCCATATGACACCAATCCGGGCCTTATCTTCTTTTTCAATATCAAGCCCGGAATCTTTTATTGCTTCATCTGCAACAATCAGTGCATACTGAGAGAACAGATCAAGCTTATTTGCTTCTTTCCTGTCAAAGAAATCAGCAGAGTTGTAGCCCTTTAATTCACATGCAAATTTGGTCTTGAACTTCTCAGTATTAAACCGGGAGATCATTACCGCCCCGCTTAATCCCTTTTCAAGCCCTTCCCAATAATCATGCAAATTATTACCTATGGGAGTCAATGCTCCGAGGCCGGTAACTACAACTCTTCTCATCAAAGGGATTATTAGCTATGCAAATCTATTTTGCATTTTCCTCAATGTACTTGATAGCATCACCAACGGTGCTTATGGTTTCTGCCTGATCATCAGGAATACCAATATTAAATTCCTTTTCAAATTCCATGATCAGCTCAACAGTATCAAGAGAATCTGCACCAAGATCATTTGTAAAACTGGCTTCAGGGGTAACTTCTGATTCGTCTACTCCAAGCTTATCAACAATAATCTCTTTTACTCTTGTGGCAATGTCTGACATAATGATAAAATTTAATTAATAATAATTTTAAGATGATGCAAAGAAATATATTTGTAGTTTATTTTTCAAATGATTTCCTGTTTTTTATTGAATAGATAAAATAATAAATTGATTTTGAGATAAATATATAAATTTTTCAAATTCTTAAATATATTTTCTAAAATACTAATTGCTTTATAATGAAAAACATAGCGATATTTGCATCAGGATCAGGCACGAATGCTGAAAATATAATTAAATATTTTTCGAACAGAAAAACAGCGAAAGTAGTACTTGTCCTTTCAAATCATCGTGAAGCCTATGTACTTAAAAGGGCTGCAAATAATAACGTAAATTCATTTTTTTTCGACCGTAATGACTTTTATAATACCCGGCACGTTCTTGACGCACTCCTTTCGAATGATATTGATTTTGTAGTTCTGGCTGGTTTTCTTTGGCTTATTCCCGATAATATTCTGGAAGAATATAAGGGTAGAATAATTAATATTCACCCCGCATTGTTGCCTAAATATGGAGGCAAAGGGTTTTACGGCGACAAAGTGCATAAGGCTGTTATAGCTGATGGCGAAAAAGAATCGGGGATTACGATACATCATGTTAACAGGAACTATGATGAAGGAGATATAATTTTTCAGGCAAAATGCAAAGTCGATCCCTCAGATACATACGAATCACTTGCAGCAAAGATCCATATTTTAGAATATGAGCATTTTCCGAGGGTTATTGAGACTATGATATCCGATCTTTAAGTAATATCAGAAAGTATCAAGGAGGCTTAATACAACAAGTTTATTCTTTTTGAAGCGCTCCATGTTTTCCTCTGAAACTGGTTTTACGGGAGGTGCTTCTACCTTCAGGGGATCTACCGGTGAGCCGTTCATATAAAACCTGAAATCGAGATGAGGCCCGGTTGACAATCCGCTGCTTCCCACATAGCCTATGACATCACCCTGTTTTACAAACGTACCGGGAGCGATACCTTCGGCGTAGCGGCTTAAATGCAGGTAGGCTGTTGAATAAACACTGTTGTGTACAATTCTGACCGTTCTGCCTGATTCGCCGTCTGAACGCATCTCGCTAACTTTTCCGTCTCCGACTGTATAAACCGGTGTTCCTACAGGGGCTGCATAATCGACACCATAATGTGGTCTTCTGATCCTTAATATAGGGTGTAACCTTGATCCTGAAAAACGGGATGTTATCCGGGAGAATCTCAGGGGAGCCTTCAGGAATGCTTTCTGCAGGCTGTTACCATCTGTATCAAAATAAGTTTCGGTACTATCCTGAATGAAAGGTATGGCAGTAATTTTTTTACCTGCCCATGTAAATTCGGCACCATAGATTCTGCCAATACCAAATGATTCTCCATCTATTAACAACTCTTCATAGATTGCCTTGTATGAATCGCCTTTCTGCAGTCCAAAAAAATCAACTGTCCAGGCAAAAATTTCAGATAATTCTATTGCAAGAGAAGGGTGTTGATCAGCCGCAATCATAGATTCCCAGAGGGATGTCTCGATCGTTCCGCTGGAATATCTTATTATTCCGTTTATTTCTTTCTTATATGGGGTTATGTTAAGTGAATCATTGAAACTGAAGATATAGCATGTGGCAGGATCATGTTCATAGATCATATATCTTGCCCTTCCAAGCGAGTCGTTTTCACATAGCAGAGTATAATGATTTCCGGATCTTAATTTTCTTACATCAAAGACAGTATCGGAATTTCTCAGTACCTGCTCAAGTTCCTGAAGTGGCACGCCATATTCAGAAAGCAATTCTGAGAGAAATCTGTTACGTTTAATATACCCGGTTATTATGTTAAAAGAATCAGCCGGAATGCCGAATACAAGAACAGGCTCCCTGGTTTCGGTATAGGTGAGCGTGTCAGGTAACGGCAAAAGGGGTTCGGGCGTTTCTTTATTGGAGTGGCTGCAGGAAAATAACAGTATAATTATTGTCAGCAGAAATATTATTTTTCCTGAATAATTCATCAACAGCTCTGATTAGTTCTTTATCACTATATTGATTATCCGGTTCGGAACTACGATCAGATTGGTTAGGGTTCCTGTTGCCAGCCATTTCTTCGCCCTTTCATCATTGAGTACTATATTCCTGATTTCATCTTTCTCCATAGATACGGGCAATTCTATTTTAAACCTCAGTTTACCGTTAACGGAAACAGGGTATTCGAAAGTGTCCTCTTTCAGGTACTCTTCATTCACTTCAGGCCAGGGTTCGTATGCAATTGAATTTTCATTGCCATTGATATTCCACAGTTCTTCAGCAAGATGCGGAGCAAAAGGAGACAGGATTTTTATGAATGTATTTGCAGTTTCCCTTGTTACTTTTCCTTTTTTCATTGCAAGGTTAAGGAAGATCATCATTGCCGATATTGCAGTATTGAAACGGAGATTTTCAATGTCACTTTCGACCTTTTTGATCGCCTGATTCAGTCCTTTAAGGATATCCGGGCTTTCGGTTTCTTCAGTTATGTTCTTGTCAGTGGCAAAGAACCTGAATGTTCTTGCAAGGAAGTTGTAAACGCCCTTAACGCCTTTATCATCCCAGGGTTTAATGACATCAAGGGGACCCATGAACATTTCATACAACCTCAGGGAATCAGCTCCATAGCGGGAGACAACATCGTCTGGATTTACAACATTTTTCAGGGATTTTGACATTTTTGCCACTATCTGCTTTAGTTCAGCTCCGTTCTCTTTACTGTAAAATTTACCATTCCGTTCTTCAACAAGATCGGCAGAGATTTTTGCTCCGGCTTCATTTTCATATGCAAATGCCAGTATCATTCCCTGATTAAAAAGTCTCTGATAAGGTTCGTCTGTTGAAACGATACCGAGATCAAACAGCACTTTATGCCAGAAACGGCTGTATAACAAGTGAAGGACAGCATGTTCCGCACCTCCTATATAAAGATCGACAGGCATCCAGTATTTTTCTTTCTGCGGGTCGAAGATCATGTCATCATTTTTCGGGTCGATGAATCTGAGATAGTACCAGCATGATCCAGCCCATTGGGGCATTGTATTTGTTTCCCGTCTGCCTTTTCTTCCACAACTGTCTGTTACAGTAAGCCATTCGGTGGCATTGGCCAGTGGTGATTCCCCGGATTCTCCCGGCAGGAATTTTTCAAGTTCCGGTAGTTCAAGCGGTAATTCATTCTCGTCAATGAGAGTTATTTCTCCATCTTCCCAGTGAATTACAGGGAAAGGTTCACCCCAGTATCTCTGCCGGCTGAACAGCCAGTCGCGAAGCTTATAATTCACTTTTGTTTTACCGATGTTGTTTTTTTCAAGCCATCCGGTAACTTTTTCAATACCGGCCTCTTTGTTCAGACCATTAATATCAAGCAGGGTTTCTTTATTTGCCGAATTAATGTATCTGCCATCTTCTGTCCAGCATTCCCTGCCAGTCAGTACTTTCTCTCTCTGGGTCTGGTCTTCCACGTCCGGGTCCATGATACATACTATCGGGAGATTAAATTTCTGTGCGAACTCAAAATCGCGGGTATCGTGAGCGGGTACAGCCATAATAGCACCTGTTCCGTAACCGGTAAGCACATAATCAGCAACCCATATTGGGATTTTCTTGTTATTGACCGGATTTATCGCATAACGGCCGGTAAATACTCCGGTTTTTTCATGGGCAAGGTCGGTACGGTCGAGATCCGATTTCAGCGAAGCAAGCTTTATATATTGTTTCACACCATCCCTGTGTTCATCAAGAGTAATAAGGTCAATGAGAGCATGTTCGGGTGCAATTACCATATAGGTTGCTCCGAAGAGGGTATCGGGCCGGGTTGTAAAGACAGTCAGTTTTTCATTCAACCCATCAATTGTAAAATCAACTTCTGCACCTGTTGACCGTCCGATCCAGTTTCGCTGCATTTCCTTTATACCTTCAGGCCAGTTGAGATTATCAATACCAGACAGAAGTCTTTCAGCATAAAGGGGTATCCTGAGCATCCATTGTTTCAGGTTCTTTTTTTCGACCCGGTTACCGCATTTCTCATGGGACCCGTCAAAGAGGACTTCTTCATTGGCGCAAACTATCCTGCAGTCAGGACACCACCACACCTGAGCGTTATCATAATAGGCAAGACGCTTTGAATCGATGTATTTCTTTATTCCTGTATTTCCGGAAAGCCTTATTTCTTCAGGAATCGGAAGTTCGGAAACAGGTCTTCCTTTCTGCAGTTTATCATCAAACCATGTATTATATAATCTTATAAAGATCCACTGGGTCCATTTGTAGTATTTCGGATCGGTAGTGTTAATTTCCCTGTCCCAGTCATAGCTCAGTCCAAGTTCCTTTATCTGTCTTCTGAAAGTGTCACAGTTGTTCTTTGTAGTTATGGAGGGGTGAGTTCCTGTCTGGATTGCATATTGTTCAGCCGGCAGTCCGAAAGCATCCCATCCCATGGGATGGAGTACATTAAACCCCATCATCCTTTTATATCTTGCATAGATGTCGGTAGCCGTGTAACCTTCGGGATGTCCCACGTGAAGGCCTGCCCCGGAAGGATAAGGGAACATGTCAAGCACATAGCATTTCTTCGGGTTGCTCAGGTCCTCGGGTGTTTTAAAGGTTTTATTTCGCTCCCAGTATTCCTGCCACTTCTTTTCAATCTCTCTGAAATTGTATTCCATCTTTTAAAAACAGAATTATTATTTATAAAATACTCAGCGTTCACAATAAGTCTGCGAAAATATGAAATCTTTGGGAAATATCTATAATCGGGAGCATAACTCCTCTATCCCCATCCCTAATTACCTGCCTCGCAGAGCTTAAAGAAATTATGATTGCATACCATATAAACCAGGCTGATGATTATAATTTTAAAAATAGTTGTAAAACCGCTCATATCGTTATAATTTTGAGGCATTGAAATTGAAACTGGTCCCGTAGTTCAATGGATAGAATGACAGATTCCGGTTCTGTTGGTTGAGCGTTCGAGTCGCTCCGGGATCACAACGCTCGCTTTATTACCCTTATTCCCGGGATGCCGTATTATCCCACGGGAGCCTGTCCAGCTCATAAAAGCAGGCTGATCAATCAGATCATGTGATTCAGCAAAAGAAACTAATTCATTGCAAATATCCGGTACTGCTAACGATCCATTACAGATATCAGTTATGGAGCTTCCTGTATATTAATAAGTTGCTTAAACAAGGAATTTTCTCTGAAAGCAACCTTTTTCCAGTGAAATCCCTTGATATACAATCAATTAAGTGCAAACTTAACATTTTTTAACAAATCTTATTGCATTTTTAATATTTTTTTATAATCTTGCGTCAAGATTTGGAAATTGACTATATTTTTTACTTAACCCTAAAACCCAATGCGTATGAACCATTTCAATTCTGGCTGATTTCCTGTTGGTTACCCCAAGGAATTAATCTGTTTTTTTATTCCGTTTTAAAACAGTCATTTTTTACACTGACTGCAGGTAAGACTGTAGGTTGGTGTATAAATTTTTTAACCAATTCTAAATTATGAAAAAAATCAATTATTTGCACCGGACAGATTTGAGGTCTTGTCCGGAAAAACCAAAAAGAATATCGAAATTCTGGATTCTTTTAACTCTGATTGCATTATTTGGTTTCTTCCAGGTTAACGCACAGAATTCTTCTGTTTCCGATGAAGAACTTATTGCTTTGATAAGCAATAGCGACGGGCAGAACAAAGATGAAGCTGTCGTTGACCAGAGGAGGGTGACCGGTATAATCAGGAATGAGCTTGGCGGTCCCATGATCGGCGCAACAGTTCAGGTTAAAGGTACAACACTTGGTGCATTAACAGATGCTGAAGGAAGATTTTCGGTTGATGTTCCCAATGAAAGCGCCATTCTTGTTGTTTCTTTTATTGGTTATGTGTCTCAGGAGGTAGCGGTTTCAGGAAAATCGACTATTGATCTTTCCCTGGATCCCTCTGTTGAAAGTCTTGAAGAAATTGTTGTTGTTGGTTATGGTACACAGAAAAGGACAACAATGACAGGCTCAGTGAGTGTTGTCAAAGGTGACGACGTTGCTAAGGTTCCGGTATCTAATATTACAAACGCAATGGCTGGTAAATTATCCGGCGTTCTCACCAGGCAATCAAGCGGACAGCCGGGTGAAGATAACGCTGAAATTTATGTCAGGGGTGTTGCAACAACCGGTTCTGCTGTTCCTTTGGTTGTTATTGACGGGATTGTAAGGAGTACTTCTGTATATAACCCTGCAACTCGTTCTTATACGTTAAGCAGTAATTTAAATCAGATTGATCCATCAACAATTGAATCTGTAACAATTTTAAAAGATGCTGCTTCAGTTGCACCTTATGGTTTAGCTGGTGCCAACGGTGTAATATTGGTTACCACTAAAAAAGGACAGGAAGGATTGCCAACTCTTACTTTCAATACCTATTATGGCATTCAAAGTCCAACCTATTATCCTAATCTTCTCAATGCGGTAGATTACATGAAGATCCGTAATGAAGCTCTTCTTAATGACAATCCGAATACTACTGTTGATAAATTAGCTTTTCATCCGGATGTTATAGCCAATTACGCCCAACTGCATGCCGAAGACCCTGACAAGTATCCTGACAGCAGGTCAAGAGATTTGGTTGATTTCAACATTCCGATACAAAAGCATGATCTGCAAATATCAGGAGGAACAAATACACTCAGGTATTTTTCGAGCATCGGATATTTTGGGCAGGCAGGTCTTTTTGACAGGGTCAATTATAACAGGTTCAACTATAATCTGAACCTTGATGCAAAAGTTACAAAAACAACAACTGTTGCATTCTCGTTGTTAGGATCAAAAGAAAAGACAAATGACCTTGATGTTGCTTCTTCATCCGGCCAGATATTCAGAAGTGGTTATAAATTCATTCCCACGGAAGCTATTTATTTCTCAAACGGTTTATGGGGTCAGTTTGCAGGTAACTCACCTGTTGCTGTTCTGAATGGCGACGGATATGAAACAACCGACAGATACACACTTCTGACAACCGTCTCTGTTGAGCAGCAGATACCCTGGATCCAGGGACTGAGCGTAAAAGGAGCTTTCAGTTATGATATGAATAATAGTTTCAGAAAGGGCTGGCACACTCCGTTCTATTATTATACTATTGACCTCAATGCTAATCCTCGTACCTTTACTCAGGCAATATCGACTCAGGAAGGAGGAGCGGCTGCTTATACATACCTTGAACAGCAGATTAACAGAGACCAGAGGTATAACTATCAGGCATATCTCAATTATTCACGTTCATTCGGTCAGCATGATATAACAGGGCTGGTTGTTGCAGAAGCCAGGAACGATGATAGATTAAATCTGTTTGCCCGCAGAAATAATTTTGCAATCGGCATAGATGAATTGAGCCTTGGTAGTTCAGATAAAAATGATTTTGATAACAGCGGTTCTTCCTCAGTCGGAGCTCAGCTTGGCTATGTTTACAGGCTTGGATGGACATACAAGAGCAGGTATATGGCTGAAGCCTCCGGGCGTTATGACGGACACTATTATTTTGCCCCCGGCAAAAGATGGGCTTATTTCCCGGCCTTCTCGGTTGGATGGAGAATTTCGCAAGAAGATTTCATGAAGAATCTTACATGGCTCGACAACCTGAAACTTAGGGCATCATGGGGTAAATCAGGTAACCTTGCTGGTTCACCATACCAGTATCTTTCAGGGTATACGCTTGCCGGTAACAGGTATGCTTTCGGAAGCGGAAAAATGGTGCAGGGAGCCCGTGTAACCCAGGAAAATAATCCCAATATCACCTGGGAGGTTTCACAGAAATCAGATATCGGATTCGAAGCCGGATTATGGAACAGCCTTTTAACAGTTGAATTTGACTTTTTCTACGAGAAAAGAGCCGGAATGTTGTTAAATCCTGAAGTAACTGTGCCTTTTGAGTATGGGTTAGATCTGGCTCAGGAGAATGCCGGTAAGATGAATAACTTCGGTTTCGAGGTCATGGTTGGATCAAGAAAACAGTTCCAGAACGGTCTCGATCTTAATGTATCAGCCAATCTCAGTCTTGCAAAGAACAAGATAATCGAAACATTTGAAACTGCAGCAACATACAACAATCCTAATCGCAGACGCACTGGCAGGCCTATGGGTACTCAATTCGGATACAGGGCACTCGGCTTCTTCTCAACAGATGAAGATCTTAACGGTGATGGTATTATCAATACAGATCCCAATCTGGGACCGGTTGAATGGGGTTCATCACAGTGGGGAAAGCTTCGTCCCGGTGATATCAAATACGAAGATCTCAGCGGACCTGATGGTGTTCCAGATGGCAAGATCGACAGTCATGATGAATGTGTGGTCGGTTATCCAACTTACCCGCTGATGGCCTATGGATTGAATGCTGGTGCAAACTGGAAAGGCTTTGATCTTAGTCTGTTCTTCCAGGGCTCGGCAATGGTTTCAAGGAGTATTATGAATTTCCAGACATTCCCGTTCTTCAATAATAATAGTAACCTGGATTATGAATACTATAACAATCGCTGGACTCCTGAGAACCAGAATGCCAAATACCCGATTGCATGGCCTGCTCCTTCTTCAAATATGCAGCAGCAAAGTTCATTCTGGATGAGACATCTGGCATATCTGAGACTTAAAAACGTACAGTTCGGTTATACTCTTCCCAGAACAGTAATGAACAAGCTGAAGATACAGAGCATCAGAGTTTATGTTGCAGGACAGAATGTTCTGACTATTCAGAACCTGAAATTCCTGGACCCGGAAACAAGCAACCAGGTAGGTTACCCTGCTATGAAGACGTTTAACATTGGTGCAAATGTAACCTTTTAATTATCACATTTTTAAAAATTGTATATTATGATAAAGTTTAAAATAATCAGGAACATTGCATTTATGGGGCTGGTACTTCTCGGTACTGTTTCCTGTAACCACGCAGACTGGCTGGAAACCACAGATAAGGAGACGCTGACTGACGCTACAATGTGGGCAAGCGAAGGTAATGCAGATATTTACCTGAATGACTGTTTCAGAGATCTGTCTGCTAAAGGCAATTATCCCGATCCCCTCGATAGCTTTACCAGTGACAATGATGGCGGATGGTATTATACATCATATAACTGGAGGAAAGGCATAGTAAAAGCATCAGTCAACTCGTCGAACCATTGGGGAGGACAGGGAGGACCAAATTTTGATGCTCACTGGCCGAATATTTATACTTCCGTTAGAAAAATCAATACCTTTATTGCTCAGATTACTGCCAATAAGGCTAATTATTCTGATGAATGGTATAATAAAAGGATAGATGAAGCCAGATTTCTCAGAACATGGTTTTATTCCGAGCTCTTTTACCGCATCGGAGGTCTTTCGATAGTTACTGAACCTCAGGACAGAAGAACAATGACTGAAGATCAAATCTATATACCAAGAAGCACTTTTGAGCAGACTTTCAATTTTCTTGTAGCTGAGTTGACTTCCATACTTAACAACGGGTACCTTCCTGTAAAATATAATAATGGAAATGTTGATGCAGGAAGACCTACTCTTGGAGCAGCTCTTGCTCTTAAAGGATTTCTTCAGCTCTTTGCCGCAAGTCCTGCATATAATTCTGCCGACCCGGCTGTGCCAAATGAAGCAGCTAATAAGGATATGCAGAGCTTTGCCACTCCAAACCCGGCAAGATGGGCCGATGCTGCTGCCACTCTCAAACTGTTCATTGATACTTACGGACACAAAGGGACCAAAACTTATGATCTCTGGCCGGATATGCCAACATTCTGGCACGAAGCCAATGAATATAATTGTGAAGTTATCTGGGACAGGCAGCATGTTGCCAATACGATGGCACAGACCTATGATACATACGGTGGTCCGGTATGGATACATGGTGTATATTATACATGGGGGAACTATTGCCCGACACAGGAAATAGTTGATGAATACCAGATGGCCAATGGAGAATCAATCTTCCTGGAAGATGGGGTTACTGTCAATCCTGCATCCGGATATGATCCTCAGAATCCTTATGTTGGCCGCGAACAAAGATTCTATGATTTTATCGTATATGACGGCGCTGAATATAAACAGGATTGGATGACAAAACCGGATACCATTTATACCCGTATCGATCTTGTCAATCCTTCCAAGAACGAGATAGACTTTGGATCGGATGACGTTGGGAACACAGCATACTACTACAAGAAGAGACTTAACAACGCTAATCCGAGAGGTGGTAACCTTGATGGAAGAAATTATGTTTACTGGCGTTATGGCCAGGTACTCCTGGACTATGCTGAAGCACAGAATGAAGCCGTTGGGCCGGATGAATCCGTCTATGAAGCTATAAATGCAATCAGACAGAGGCCTTCAACCAACCTTCCTCCGCTTCCTGCAGGACTGACCCAGGAGCAGATGCGTAAAGCCATCAAGCATGAAAGAAGAATTGAGCTGGTATTTGAAAATCACAGGCTGTTTGACCTGTGGCGCTGGAAAGACGCATACGAAGAGCAGAATAAGGATCTTCACGGTATGAAGATTACAAATACTGTTCCTTCCGACAACAGCGGAGTCTGGAAATATGAATATGTTTCCCTTAACCACCCGCATGTCTTCCATCAGTACATGTACTTCAATCCGATACCCCAGGCTGTAATAGACCGTAATACAAAACTTAAACAAAACTGGGGTTACGGAACAGGTAAATAATCTGAAATCCGGATAGATTTTAAAAAGGGTGTCTTAAAAGGCACCCTTTTTTATTTTCAATGTATAATCTCTATTTTTGATAAAATACTATTTCAATGACTCCAAGACATAAAAGCTTTGTAATTCAATATCTTATTCCGGGAGTGCTGTTCATTTTCTTGTTCTTGTATTTTGTCATTTTTAATAAATATCATATCCTTTACCTTGAGCAAAATCAATTATTCCGTTTTAATCTGTCCTATTTAAGAGATTTTATTTCATTGCCCGGATCCTTATCTCTGATAATTGGGGCATTCCTTACCCAATTCTTTATCATTCCCTGGCTTGGAGCACTGATAATAACATTGAACTGTCTTGCGCTTTATTTTTTCGCAAAGTATATCCTGGGTAAGTATAATATAAAGGGGCTTATTTTTCCTTTTATTCCTGTGTGCTTACTGGTTATTTTGCACAGCAATGAATTATTTACTACAGATCAGTCGGTTGGATTATTGTTAGCCCTGCTTTTTACGGTTTTTTATATTTCTGTCGGTACTCCAAAAATCAGGTATATCCTGTTTCTTACCTTATGGCCCTTATGTTTTTATCTCATAGGGGGTTTTTCAATGATTTGTGTGATCATATGCGCACTTAATGAGATATTATCAGGGGGCAGGAGAGATCGTTTTCTATGGATTGCTCTTTATATTGTGGAAGGAATTTTAATACCCTGGCTTTTTTCACGGCTGTTATTTTATATGCCGGAAGATAAAATCTATACCTATCCTTTGTTTTACACATTCCATACTTTCGAACTTGTGTGTCTGATCTCGCTTTATTTCATTTTACCGCTTCTTATGGCTATGGGATATTTTATAAATAGAGCTAAGATCTCTGCAACAAAACTTATCAGTGGAAGAACAATTAGAATATTAACGGGGAGCCTGACGATAGTGTTGATGGTATTTGTTATATATAAATATGCTTATAATAGCAGGGCTGAAAAATTATTTGCAATTGATTATCATATCAGACAGGCTGAATGGAAAAAAGCATTGAAACAGATTGAGCAATACCCTGATCTGAATACTCTTGTTATTTATTATACGAACCTTGCCTTACTTAATTCCGGTCAGCTTGGCGAGAAAATGTTCGATTATCCTCAGATAGGGCCTGGCGGATTAAGACTGAGATGGGAGCGTAATTCAAATCTGTTTTTTGGAGGAGAAATATTTTATTACCTCGGCTATAATAATGAAGCCTACCGCTGGGCTTTCGAGGCAATGGTGGCGAAAGGACTGAATCCCAGATCACTTAAAAGACTTATTATAACGAGTATTGTGAATGGGGAGAATGATGTGGCAGAAAAATATCTTCATATATTGGGTCAGGCCCCGTTTTATCGTAAGTGGGTGCTTAAATAT